>Ga0351886_10298_pt1 | contig 19631 bp, 10 predicted proteins | sample TotcelFGM3001L14_FD_206761 | JGI IMG/M metagenome (GOLD analysis project Ga0351886, IMG submission 206761) | Enriched cells from coal bed in the Powder River Basin, Montana, United States - Total cells FGM rep3 HSBNCT.FGM.300.1.L14 ... | reverse complement strand
CTTTTCATCTGCAGTGATTTCACCGAAATTATCGATAAATTCGATTTTTTCCATCATTAACTTCGGCTCCACCTCAGGGGAAACCTCCATTTCACCCCTTACCACATAGGTTATTTTCTCAGGGCTGTATTCAATCTCCGATTGAGTGAGAGTATGTTCATGGTCTACTTCTATAAGTCTGCCTTTATAGAAAATTATTTTCGGTGAAACACTGTCATTTATAGAGAGAACAGCTTCCCGTAATGCTTCATGACATAATATGACATCACAGGTTTTCATAGATTTTATGTGTTTAATTAAATCCTCAGGGGAAATATCTCCGGCAAATCTCACAGTCTGTCTGGCATAAATACATGGACCGTCGAATTGTTTCAGAGACACTCTGTCCAGATTGAGTTCTTCTTCCACACATACATAACCCCGGGGGATTATTTCCATTTTCTGAGATTTTTTGTCTTTTAATTTGCCGTAGAGAACTTCAAGATATTCCTCTTTTGTTATAATCTTACCGAAGACGTCGATTTCTTTTATTTTTTCTTCGAAAAGTTTTATGTCTATCTCTGCGGACAGATTGATCTTTCCGAAGACCATCAGAGATACAGGGCTTTTCAAAGAATTGAGATATGAATTGTCAAATACCAGTGTACCTGTTATAACCTCTGTGCCGTCTCTGTAAGACAGCAGTTGACCTGTCATATGAGTCAGTCTGGACTGCAAAGAAAGTAATATTTTTTCCTGGCAGAGTATCTGACCTGTAATAACAATCCTGTCTATAGATTTTTCTATGTCTTCTTCCGTTACATCCGAAAGAAAAACAAGCTGTCCCGTAACAACCATAGTCACAGGTGATGTATGAGCCTGTATCATATTATGAGATATATATACCTGTCCCGTGTAAATACAGCATTTATCCGGCACCTCAATGGAAGAACCCAGGTTTCCTATATTCAGTTTTGAAAGAATCGGTGCTGTTTTACTGTTATAGATAACTGTGCCGACATTCCAAACCCTGAGAATATCTTTAATTGATTCTTCACTGGCATTTCTTATATCCAGTACTCCTACGTTTTTTATTATTCTTTTCATAAATATTTCCTCACTTTTCTTTAAAATTTTCGGATTTTTCTAAATTTTTTCTTGCCTTATTCATGGCAAGATGCAGATTATATCTTACTGTGCCGGGCGGAAGAGAAAGTTCTTTTGCAATTTCCGAACTGTTCATACCGAGCCAGTAACGTTTAAAGACTATATCACGCATATTTTCAGGAAGTGATGCCAGAAATATTCTGGAGTCGATAAATAAATCTACATCAAATTCTTCAGTATTTTCCATATCTTCCTCGATTGGAACTTCCCGTTTTTCCCTGTTTTTAAGATCTACAAAACAATTTTTCAATACTGTGAAGAGCCAAGATCTCCTTTTATATTCAGGAAGTATTGCAAGTAGTTCACCGTTCTGTACTGCCCTGGTAAAAGTCTCCTGTACAAGTTCTTGTGCACAATCACCGTCTTTACAGAGAGATCTGGCATAAGATGTCAATTTTCTACTATAACTGTCATATAAATCTTCTATTAATTCTATCATAAATAATTTTTCTCACTCTATGGAGATTATTCCTGTTATTTCTCCATTTCGATAAAATCCTTTTCTAGAAAATTTTCTGATATTTCACCTCCTCATCTATTAGTAAGACAGATATATACCGGAAAGTGTTGGAAAAATTTTTAATAAATATATCGAGTAATTATATAAAGCAGACTTTCGATTGAATTAAAGGGATAAAAAAATGAAAGAAAGAATAAAAGTTATATACAGTCTTAAATTCAATCAGATAATCATCGAAAAAACGGATGAGCGGGTGAAGAAGATTGTTATTAAAGATTCTACAAAAATTAATCCCAGTCTCCTATCAACACAAAAGGTGCCCAGAAAAAAGGATGATGGTATTTATTTATCATATCAAGTTCTGCTAACCTTAAAGACTGGGATTTACTCCTGCCTTCTTTAAGATAGAAATAAAATGTCTCCATAAGATCCGAAGTGGCTTTATCGGAAACATCCCAGAGACTTACACATACACAGGGAGTGCCTGCATAAATAAAAGCCCTGGAAAAACCTGTAAGTTCATCTCCTTCAGACAGTTCACCCAGGCCTGTCCGGCAGGCACTGAGTGTTACCAGAGATGCATGAAGTTCCATATCGAATATTTCATAGACATCCAGTTCATCTTCTGCCAGAACCAGTTTTGAAAACACAGGAGTCTGCGGATCCAGAATACCGTGGGTGGCAAAATGTATTAAGTCTCCATTTTTGCACTCATTCTTTACAGTCTCTCCTGTCATATTTCTTTCACTGAATACTTTATTATGAGGGAAAAATTCTTCAATCTTATCCACTTCGGTAATACTTCCCGGGAGTGGAGAATATCCGGCTCTATTTAAATTACCATATTCAAATGCTATGAGATAGTCTCTCTTATCTGTATTTTTTTCCCTGCAGTAGCTCAATAAAGTCGCAGAAGGAAGATAGACTATTTCATACTTTTCAACAAGCAGTCTGTCCTGACCATTCAGGAGTGTATTAAAGGGAAGATAATGGAGGGAACGATGAGGAACTATAATTAATCTGTGTTTTTCTTTTATGATTTTTTCTGCATCTCCAATCAGGAGTTCATAGAGATGATTTGAGGCTTTTTTCCATTCATCACTTTTCATTTTCTCCACAGTCATATTCACAGCAATCTCTTCTCTATATTTAAAAATCATGTTATTCAGTTCTTTACGATCTATGGAAATTGTTCTGGTAAACAATCTGTCTTCTGTTATTATCCAGAGAAGCAGGTCTTTATCAGTGCAGAAATATTCCAGAATTGCACTGTCTTTATCCAGAAGGCTCTGTATTTCCTTAAGTGACAGAGGAGATACTGTCTTTAAGGATGCATACTCGGGACTCTCCTGTTTTAATTCCCCCAGTAATTCTTCATATTCCTCTTTGAGATTTAAGAGGATCTTTTCATCTTCACTTTCTTTATTGGAATAGAATCTGATTTTTCCATCAAGTTCTTCCGCTTTTTTTATAAGTTCCATGTTTGTACTGTTATGAATGTCAATTCTGTTATTTCCGAGAATATCCAGAAAGTCCCTTGCCCTGGCTCTCTCATTATATTCGAAAGACTCAGTCTCTTTATTCATTTTCAACAGAAGTTTTATAAGCCTTTCATAAACTTCTATTTTATTTCTCATGAAGCCTCTCTTATAATCTTCTATTTTGAGGTAATTTCTGCTCTTCTCTATTAAATCTATAGAAGTCTTATAACAGGTAAAAGCATATTCAAAGTCTCCCAGTTCTTCAAAGAACTTACCTTCCTCCAGATAAAAATCCCACCAATCCCGGCCTCCCATTAGAATCTTTACTGTTTTCAGGGATTTAGAACATTCAATTACTTTTTCTTTTTCCCCCAGTTTACTGTAAAGTTTAGCCAGAAAGAGTAATTCCCTCGGGCCGGTAAATATTTCATATTTCATTCCGTAATCCAGGGCTTTTTCAGGATTATCTTCTGCAAAATATATTTCAGATATTAAAACACGGGCACTTTTAACATAATACGAGGAATTTATCGTGGCACCTGATTTAATTGTTTCTTCCAGATAATTTTCTGCTTCCCTGAATTTTCCTGACTTAAAATAAGCTTCCCCGAGATTATATAAAATTACCACTTTTCTGTATTTAGCAAAATATCTTTCATCCGTATCTTTAAGAAGAGCTAAACCGGAGGTAAATTTTTTTATTGCTTCCTGTGTCATATCTCCTGCCAGCAGTCCTTCACCTGCACAGGAATATTTTATCGCCATCTGAAGAGAATCATAGTCCTTCCTATTTTTTGCTATTTCAATGGCTTTTTCATAATATTCCAGGCATTCTCTTTGTTTGCCAATGAAGCTATATATGAAGGCCAGATTTTCATAAAGAGTCATATAAACCAAAGAATAACTCTCTTTTTCTTCTTTTGCATCTTCAAGCAATCTCAGACCTTTTTTATAGTATCTGATAGCATCTCCCAGTTTTCCCCAGTTGGCTTCAAAAAGTCCCAGCTCTTTATAACTTAAAGCTGTAAGAGTAATTTTATTTGATTCCTTATAAATTTTCATGGAAGAAATACCTGTCCCCATCGGTTGTTTTATATCTTCATCTGAGAATTCAAGAGCAAGGGCAAGGCACTTTTCTCTATAGTAAAGACCTTTCTCATAATCATAGGAATAGCATAAACCAAGATCACTGTAAACAGAATATTCTCCGAACTTATCATTTATATCTCTATATATCTCCAGAGCTTTATTGAAATATGCCATACCTTTTTCTTCGTAATATTTATCACCGGCTTTATTGTAATTTTTTTCGATTTTTGCGTTAAACCAGGATCTGCCGAGAAAACAATAACAATCGGCTTCATTTGGTTTTATACCAAGGTTATGAAAAATTTCAAGGGCTTTTTCCATATCCTCCATGCTTTCAGTAAATTCATACCGGTTATTTATAGCTATACTCCTCCTGTAATAACACCAGCCTTCTCCTAAAAGATATCCATCCATCCGAAAAAATTTTATTGCTTTATCATAACAGGACAGAATTTCAGGGAGTTTCTCTGTATCTAACTGTAATTCTAATGCCATCGGTTTATAGTACATCACAAGTCCTTTAAGATAATTATTATCAAGAAAACAGGCCATTTCCATGGCTATTTCCTCTGCTTTCCCGGCTTCTTCTGTGGCTTCCCATTTTTTCCAGGAAAAATCAATAAAATCTTCTGCAAATTTTTTTGTAACTAATTCCCTGTTTTCCGTGAGAATGTCCAGTCTTTCATTTTTGTCTTTTGCCTTAAGGAGTAATTCCGTCAGTTCCTGGTCCTTTACTGCCTGTCCCATGCAGATTAAAACAGTTAATAAAATGCATAAAAGAATGATGATACATAAAAATATCCTGCTTTTCTTCATAAACATCTACCTGACTTATAATTATTTTATCAGATAAATACTATCAAAAAACATGATATAAGTCAAAACCGCCTGAAAAACGTTTTTCTCCTGTTAGCTCTATTAATCCATCTATAAAAAGAAGGAATCCGGGAATAATTTCGAGAAAAAAATGAAAATAAAATAAAGAAAGAAGGTTTATAATTATGAAGAAAACTATTCTCATTATGTTATTTTTTATCTATCTCCTGAATATTATTGTATACGGGAATGAAAAACCTCCATACATTTTTCTTCAGCCTGTTTATGATGGGAAAGAACAGACTTTTCGCGAAAAAGACGGCAAAAAATATCCTCTGCTGGAAGAAATTTCCTCCGATAAGGTGAAGCCAATAGAGGACATATTAAAGGAAGGTATGCCTGCTTTAAGTCTCAGACTGGATAGAATGGAAAAAAATTTCATTCTCAATCAGATAGAAAAGAATGGACTGAAGGACGAAGAATCATCGGAAATTTTTGCGGAACCTCTTTATATCTGCCTGATAAAAGGAGGCAACAGGCCAAAATGCGGATTTTTACTAAAAAATGGAGACGAATTTCTTGAAAAAACAAAGGTTTTCTATATAGAAATGCCTCCTGAAGCCAAAAAATTCGAAGGAATCTTTTCCCATGAACATGGCCATCTCCTAGATTTCTATCTATCAAACTACAGTTTCCCCTGTTCTCCGGTGAGACTGGTTCATACCATTTCGGCTATAACAGATTTTGAAACAGCCTTTTTCGAAGGATGGGGAGAACATTTTGAGATAATGACAATAGATATGACAAAAAATCAGGAAATCAAAGATTTTTACAATCTGAACGACTTGAAAGGCAAAAGTTACTTTTTTTATCTTCAGGATATGCTCACCCTTTCTCAGAGTTTTAAGAGATACTTATGGGTAAAGGGTAATCTCTTTGCTTTCAAGAAAAACAACTGTCTCACAGATGGTCTTACAGGAGAAAAATTTAATAAGAATTTTATGTATAACTGGATGAATTACAGCTTTTCCGGAGGTGAACTGAAAAATGCCCAGCAGATGCTATCCTGTGAGGGAGTCTCTTCTCATATCTTCTATCAACTGGCGACAGATAAAAATCTGATGGAGAGATACAGAGAAAAAGATTTTTACAGAGATTTTTTCGATAAAGAACTCACGGAAAAAGATATCTCTCCTCAGATAAACATATATTTGAAAATGATCTGTGCGAAATATCTTCTCTTCAAAGACTATGAGAAGAAAAAACCTTCTGAAGCAGGCCCTATGTTTCTGGATTTCGTAATGAAATACATAGAATTATTTCCCGAAGACAGGAACGATGTCCTTCAGGATTTCTGCCTGTCCACTTTCTTTACCACCTGTTTAAAGGATTCAGGGGAAATCTATCGCAAATCGGATTTTGATGCCCATATGCTCTGTTATGATATGGAAGGTACTTCCCGAAATTTCACGAATCTTTACGGAGTTATTCAGAAGAGTCTCAACCAGATAAAAAACGATTCTTCTCTGCTATGCAAAAATGTGGGTTCTCCTCTCTGGATAGAAAATGAAAAATTCAAATCTGTCTGGCTGGGGAAAAAGATGGAGTCTATATCAATAAACCTGAACGGAGCAGAAGATTTTGAACTGATGACAATAGAAGGAATGACTGTAAAACAGGCAGAAGCATTCATAGATTATCGTGAAAAAGCCGGATATTTTTCAAGTATTAAAGAGATAGAAGAGGCCGGTATTCTGAATGAAACACAGGTTAAGGAATTATTTAAAATGAGAGATCTTTACCTGGAGAGGTGTAAACAATAGAATATCCCCTTTTTCCCGTGGTTATTTTGGTGAGACAAGGGTTATTTAATTTTTATTTTTAGCAGGATATTATATGTTTTTTTAGAATTTTAACATAAATAGAAATTTAATTTGAGAAATTTTCACAAATCAGTAATTTATTCCTTAATTTTATTGATTAATTATATTATTAAAAATCCGGGTGATTAAAATGTTAATTGAATTCAGTACTGGTAACTTTTTATCTTTTAAAGATATTATCACATTCAATATGCAGGCGGCAAATATTAAAGAAAATCCTGATCTGGAAGATAATGTAATTTCCTTAACTTACAAAATTGAAAAGAAAACACTGGAAACATTAAAAGATAAAATTGATATTGATAAATTAAAAGATTTATCCTACAGGTTTTTTACGAAAGAAACATTGATTAATGAATTAAATAATTTGAAATTTACGGAAAAAGATATAAATATAATTCTGGAACATTCGGAACTGACCGATAAAAAAGGTTTAAGATTATTAAAGACCTGTGTTTTATATGGTGCAAATGCAAGCGGAAAAAGTAATTTATTAAAAGCCATGGGGCTTATGAGTTATTTTGTACATGAATCCGTAAAAGAAACCAGTATTTGTGAAAAGTTAGAAGGAGATCATTTTCGATTAAGTAATGAAACATATGATAAACCCGGTTATTTTCAAATAATTTTTTTACTGAACGGTATTATTTATAGATATGGTTTTGAAGCAAACAGTAAAAAAATAAATAGCGAATGGCTTTTCTACACACCCAAAACCAAAGAAATAGCTTTATTTAAAAGAGAAAATGGAAAAATTAATATAGGAAGTAATTTCAGAGAAGGGAAAGGGTGTATTGATAAAACGAGAGATAATGCTTTATTTTTATCTGTTGTCTATCAATTTAACGGTAAATATTCAACTAAAATATATAAATGGTTTGAAGAATGTTTTAGTGTAATATCCGGTTTAAATACAGAAATATTTGGTCCTGTTACGGAGCATTTTTTAACTTATGAAAAGCGAAAAAGACAGGTTCTGGATTTTTTACGAATGGCTGATTTAGATATTGTGGATCTGGAAGTAAAAGAAGAAAAAGTAACAGATAAAGCTCTTATTAAATTTCTTTCGGAAAAAGTAGAAAACTTTAAAGAAGATGGTTTGACAACTACCAGGCTCTATAGTTTACATAAAAAATATGATAACTCAGGAGAGATTACTTCTTATGAAAAATTCAATTTCACAAGAGAATCCAAGGGGACACAGAAATTTTTCGAGATTTCGTGGCCGGTTTTAATAACATTACTGGAAGGTAATACCCTGGTTATTGACGAACTGGATGCGAGGCTTCATCCAATATTAACAAAAAAAATAATTGATTTATTTAATAACCATAAAAATAGAAATGCACAGTTGATTTTCGCCTGTCATGATACATGTTTACTAAAAAAGGAATATTTTAGAAGAGATCAGATATGGTTTACGGAAAAAGACGAATATGAATCAACAGACCTTTATTCATTAATTGAATATAAAGGTGTCAGAAACGATGCTTCCTATGATAAAGAATATATTCAGGGCAAATACGGTGCCATACCTTATGTAGGAAATTTTGACTATTTTTATGAGGAGATAAATGACTAAATCCTGGAACAAAGTAAAAAAATCACAGAGAAAAATTAAAACAAAAGAAAGAAAAGAATTTTTAATCAGATGTGAAGGGCCGACAGAAGAAAATTATTTTTCAGGTTTTCCCGTAAATAAAGATGAACTGGATATAAAAGGTACCGGATGTAATACCGAAAGTTTAATAAAAGAAACAATTAAAACCAGTTATAATTTAAGACGACAGGGAATAACATTTAGACAAACCTGGTGTGTATTTGATAAAGACAGATACAGTTATGAACAAATAAAAAGAGCCTTCGACCTGGCAAAAGATAACCATATAGATATTGCCTATTCCAATAGAAACTTCGAGTTGTGGTACTATTTGCATTTTAATTTTACCGTATCTGATATACCGGAAGATGACTATGAAAATTTAATAAACAAGAAATTAGATATAGTATATAATAAAAATAGTAAAGTAACTGAACAAATGTATGGTTTATTAAAGGAGTATCAGAACAGGGCAATTGATAATGCCACAGAACTTATAAAATATCATAAGGAATATAATAAAAAGCTGTGTAATAAAGAGAATCCGGAACCTTATGATTATAATCCGCCTGTAACAACAGTTCATCTTCTGGTTGAGCAATTAAACAGGGTCTGTAAGAAATGTAACAGGTGCGGTATATATAATAATTGCCGGGCAAAAAACTGTAATAAATGTGGGGATAAATTACCTCAAGATTCATGAGAATATACTCAGGGAAGGGAATAAATTCCGGGAAATAAGAATTATATAAAGTATTGACAAACATTTTGCACGGACATTAATTCTAAAAATTTTCCGCAGAACTTCAGAAGAGATTCTCGGCTTATTATTAGTAATAAAGTATGAATAAAACCTGTCAATCTGACTCTTGACAACGATGAAAGCTTCAATTAAGATGAAGAGAGTTTTATATTCTGAGATGATTGGAATAGTAGTAAATATAGAAATTCAGAGTTTGTATAATACGTCTCTGAACTAATTTTGTTTAAAAAACCGTTTCTATCCAAGGAAATTAGTGTCTTTATCGAAATAAATAATATAAGTAGGGATTAAAAGACATGGAATTAAGAGTGGAATATCTAATTATTGTTGAAAAAAAGGCATCAGTAGCATTATTCCATCTATGTGATAGTATTGAGGGATTTAACAAATTGCTACGAACTGATCCCGACATTATGGTAGAAAAAGGTTCAATAAAGTACAAACAACACCTCATACTTGGTTATGTAATTACAACAGGTATCATACAAGGTAAAGAACAACGTTTTTTTCATATAACACTGACATTTGATAAAGAAGAACAACAAATAGAGCAATATATCGACGCATTAAAAGCTTTAAGAACAATCATTTATAACACTGATAGTCAACCACAAACACTGTGGGACGATGTTTCCACATATTACTCAAACAAAGCTTATCCTCTTATCCATAAAATAGAAAATCTCATGCGAAAATTGATTACCTACTTTATGTTTACTACTATAGGAAAAGAATGGGCAATCGAAACATTGCCAGGTATTGTTCAAGAAGCAATTGATAGGAGTAAACGAAAACAGTATTTAGATATTTTATATCAAGTTGATTTCATACATCTTGGAGACTTTTTATTTAAAGCCTACGAAACGAAGAGTATTATAGAACTGTATAAAAAGTTAAATATTGCCGAGAAATTGGAAGACCTTGATTTAAAAGAACTTCAGAGTTTTATACCGAAGTCTAATTGGGAAAGATATTTTGCGAGTATTGTCGAATGTGATGATACCTATTTAGATAAACAGTGGAAAAAATTATACGAATTGCGCTGTAAAGTGGCTCATAATGCTCTAGTAATAAAAAAAGATTATGACGAGATTGTTGATATTATTAATAAAGTTGAGGAGAAATTACAAAAAGCGATCAACAATATCGATAAAATCTATGTTCCCCAAGAGGATATAGAACAAGTTGCTGAAAATGTAGCGAGTAATATCAGTTTATTATATGGGGAATTTATTCAATTATGGAGAGTATTTGAAACACAATTGTACGAGATTACAGAGTTAAACCCCCCTGTTCAAATAAGAGAAATATTAAAGGCTTTTCGAGAAAAAGAATTAATAGATAGTGAGAGCTACACGAAAGCTGAAATGATTATCCCCTTTAGAAATAAATTAGTACATGGAACAAAGACATTTAGCGAACAAGAGGTACAACAGTATATTCTTTTCCTAAAAGACGTATTACAGCGATTGGAGCAATTTTCAAATAAAAAAGTGAGTTGGAAAGACGAAATTGTTACCACTCTAAAAGAACTTGGGGGACGAGCAACCTTAACGGAAATCTATGATTATATTGAAAAGCATACGAATAAAATCTTATCTGAGAATTGGAAAGCCATGATTCGATATACGTTACAGCTTCATTCTTCTGATACTCAAACTTTCAAAAGAGGGAAAGGAGAAGATTTATTTTGTCGTTTAGATAAAGGTTATTGGGGAATAAAAAACAATCAAAATGCCGCTCCTGAAAATTTTCAAGAGAAAACAGCATAATTTTCTTGATAAATGTTTTGCATCGAACATAGGAAGGTAGTCTCTTCTGTGTTAATATGAGTAAGACAACTTTGCAAAATAATTAGTTCGAGAGGTAATCATGTACATTCGTGAAATTGAAATTGAGAATTATGGACCTATTGAAAACCTGAAGATAACACCAAGTTTTCGAGACGATGGTTCTCCCAAGCCAGTGATACTCATCGGTCAAAATGGTGGAGGGAAATCAATTATACTGTCTCATATCGTAAATACCTTGATTGTAGCAAAGCAATCTATCTATATTGATGTTGAAGTAGAAAAGGGGAAGGTCTATAAAGTTCGTTCACCTAACTATATCCGTTCAGGAAAGAATTATTCGTATTCCAGAATCCTTTTTGATGATGGGCAATACGCATCTGAATGGCTACTTAATTGCGTGAAATCTGAATATGAGAAAGCATTTGGAGTGCCTGATAATAAGCGTGATTGGGACTTAATTACAATAGACCAAAATTCATTATTTAAGACGACTTTTAAGCGCAAATCAAATGCAACAAAGAGTTTGATAGATAAAGCGTGTGCGCTTTATTTTCCAGCGAATCGATTTGAAGAGCCAGGGTGGTTGAATCAAGAGAATCTACTCCAAGCGGTCAATTACACTGATAAAAAAAACTTCAGTGGCTATTCAAACAGAACAATAATAGCCATATCGCCATTAAAGAAAAATCAGCAGTGGATACTGGATATCTTACTTGATAGAAATGTTCTTGAGAAAAATACCATTCCTACGGAAGTTAATGGTAAACTACTAAATATAATTGAATATAATGGATCCTCAAATAATATTTACCAGCAATTACTTGTATTACTAAAAACCGTGCTAAATGTTAGTGAGCCAATTCGTTTTGGAATTGAAACAAGACGAAATCGACAAATCTCAATTATGAAAAATAACATCAGATGGATACCGAATATATTTCAACTTTCAACTGGTGAAACACTTTTATTGAATCTATTCTTTACAATAATCAGAGATTTTGACTTAACAGGTGTTCCTTTTAGCTCTCTTGCAGAAGTTAAAGGAATAGTCGTTATAGACGAAATTGACGCTCACCTTCATGTCACCATGCAACGGGATGTTCTTCCAAAGTTGATACAGCTATTCCCAAAGGTTCAATTCGTTGTTACTTCTCACTCCCCGCTTTTTTTGGTCGGTATGGAGAACGTTTTCGGGAAAGATGGTTGCACAATTTTGGAAATACCCTCTGGCGATAAGGTTGATACGGAAGATTTTGCAGAGTTTAAAGAATTATACCGAACAATTGAAAATAGCAACTGCCATAAACGTGCTATTATGGATGCCGTCCAAAATGCCCAGAAGCCACTAATTTTTGTAGAAGGAGATTATGATATTCGCTATCTAAAAAAAACTGCTGAACTCTTCAATCGGCCAGACCTGCTTGAGCGATTTGAGTTTCGAGATGGTGATGGTTATGGAAATTTGGATAAAGTTTGGAAATCTTTAGAGACTAAAGTTGCGGATGCTATTACTCCTCAGGTCTTGATCTTGTATGATTGCGATACAAATAAGAATGAAAAGAAAAACGGAAAAGTTACTAAGAAAATAATGACATGTATGACCACAAATCCAATAAAAAAGGGGATTGAAAATCTCTTTCCTGTGGCTACTATAGAAAAACTGGAGAATGCTAACTCTGCCTTTATCGATATCATTTCCACTCGAAAAGAACGTAAGAGGGGAAATGAAATTGATTGCCCGGAAGAAAAAACAGTGAACAAAGATGAAAAACGGAATATTTGCGATTGGCTCTGTGAGCATGGGACTACAGAAGACTTTTCTGGAGTTAATTCGGTATTAGACATCATAGAGCAATGGATTGACAACGTGTCTACAAAAGAATGACATTAAGAGAGTGTCTAAAAAGCCATTTTGCGGCATTATCAACAAGTTCTTTTCATAAGCTTCTTATGGGGTATAAATCCGAATTTTATGCCTTTTATAAAGTTACTTCGCCGTAAAAGCCTTATTATAAAAACCTTTGAAAGAGATTCAACAAACCCGTATGAATAGGACTTTAAGACACTATATTACATCCTGACCACCGAAATAAACGAATTCAATCATATTTTGCGGGTGGATAAGCCCTTACAGAGGGCCTACCCACCGGCAAAAATTAAAGATTAAAAACTCCCACATTGCCTATTTCCACAATATCATCCTGTTTCTCTTTACCTCTCTGAATTACTTCCCCTTCCCTGGTGCGCATTAGTAATGATATGACTCCCAGTTGCTTTTCATCTGCAGTGATTTCACCGAAATTATCGATAAATTCGATTTTTTCCATCATTAACTTCGGCTCCACCTCAGGGGAAACCTCCATTTCACCCCTTACCACATAGGTTATTTTCTCAGGGCTGTATTCAATCTCCGATTGAGTGAGAGTATGTTCATGGTCTACTTCTATAAGTCTGCCTTTATAGAAAATTATTTTCGGTGAAACACTGTCATTTATAGAGAGAACAGCTTCCCGTAATGCTTCATGACATAATATGACATCACAGGTTTTCATAGATTTTATGTGTTTAATTAAATCCTCAGGGGAAATATCTCCGGCAAATCTCACAGTCTGTCTGGCATAAATACATGGACCGTCGAATTGTTTCAGAGACACTCTGTCCAGATTGAGTTCTTCTTCCACACATACATAACCCCGGGGGATTATTTCCATTTTCTGAGATTTTTTGTCTTTTAATTTGCCGTAGAGAACTTCAAGATATTCCTCTTTTGTTATAATCTTACCGAAGACGTCGATTTCTTTTATTTTTTCTTCGAAAAGTTTTATGTCTATCTCTGCGGACAGATTGATCTTTCCGAAGACCATCAGAGATACAGGGCTTTTCAAAGAATTGAGATATGAATTGTCAAATACCAGTGTACCTGTTATAACCTCTGTGCCGTCTCTGTAAGACAGCAGTTGACCTGTCATATGAGTCAGTCTGGACTGCAAAGAAAGTAATATTTTTTCCTGGCAGAGTATCTGACCTGTAATAACAATCCTGTCTATAGATTTTTCTATGTCTTCTTCCGTTACATCCGAAAGAAAAACAAGCTGTCCCGTAACAACCATAGTCACAGGTGATGTATGAGCCTGTATCATATTATGAGATATATATACCTGTCCCGTGTAAATACAGCATTTATCCGGCACCTCAATGGAAGAACCCAGGTTTCCTATATTCAGTTTTGAAAGAATCGGTGCTGTTTTACTGTTATAGATAACTGTGCCGACATTCCAAACCCTGAGAATATCTTTAATTGATTCTTCACTGGCATTTCTTATATCCAGTACTCCTACGTTTTTTATTATTCTTTTCATAAATATTTCCTCACTTTTCTTTAAAATTTTCGGATTTTTCTAAATTTTTTCTTGCCTTATTCATGGCAAGATGCAGATTATATCTTACTGTGCCGGGCGGAAGAGAAAGTTCTTTTGCAATTTCCGAACTGTTCATACCGAGCCAGTAACGTTTAAAGACTATATCACGCATATTTTCAGGAAGTGATGCCAGAAATATTCTGGAGTCGATAAATAAATCTACATCAAATTCTTCAGTATTTTCCATATCTTCCTCGATTGGAACTTCCCGTTTTTCCCTGTTTTTAAGATCTACAAAACAATTTTTCAATACTGTGAAGAGCCAAGATCTCCTTTTATATTCAGGAAGTATTGCAAGTAGTTCACCGTTCTGTACTGCCCTGGTAAAAGTCTCCTGTACAAGTTCTTGTGCACAATCACCGTCTTTACAGAGAGATCTGGCATAAGATGTCAATTTTCTACTATAACTGTCATATAAATCTTCTATTAATTCTATCATAAATAATTTTTCTTACCTGACGGAGTTTATTCCTGTTATTTCTCCCTTTCGATAAAATCCTTTTCTGGAAAAATTTCTCCCCTGTGTCACCTCCTTATCAGTATGACAGATATATAGATAAAAGTGTTGGAATTTTTTTATAAATCAAAGGATAATTTTACGTAAAAACCGTCTAAAAAGGAGGAATCAGGGGATAATTTCGAGAAAAAGACGATTTAAATCAGAGAACCTTAAGGAAAGAAATTATTGCCTCTATGAAAAAATTTTATTTATCCTTAATCTTTATCCTTCTGTCTTTAATATTAATATGTCATTTTTTTTATACAGGAAAGAAACAAATTCTTTTCCTTCCTGTACAGGCTGCAGAGTTAAATAATCCAGATGATTTAATAACCCTTTTAGACAGAGCTACTTCTTACGATGAAAGAAAACATATACTTGAGTTAAACAGAGACAGGGTAAATTCAGAATTAGTAATAAAAATAATGGTAAAATCCGTTTACACCCCGTCTGCTGCTAAAATGAAAAATCTGGCTCAGATTGCCGTTGAGGTGGCAGAGTTCACAGGAGACAGGGTGAGTCTGGCCAAAGCCCTCTGCTATTATTCTAACTTTGAATCTCTAGATGAAAAAAATTTCAATCCACCATGCCTCGAAAGGGCTATGTCATTGTTTCGTAAATCAGGAGACAGGAAGGGAGAAGCAATCTGTTATTATCAGCAGGCAAAAAATTTTTTCGATAATTTTCCCGGAAATAACGATAAAGTCCTTGAAATTCTGGATGAATCCATGAAGATTTTCCGGGAAATAAATTGTCAGATATTTATCGGTGATTGTTATTCTTTTAAAGGTCAGATTTACAGAAAAATGTCCGATAAAACTATGGCTGTTGAAAACTTTAAAAAAGCTGTGGAAATATACGAAAAACAGGAGGAAATAACCAGTGCTCTGGCCTGTTATCAGAGAATGATCTATACATGTCAGGCGGAAGGCTTTTTCGAAGAGGCTTTTAAATATCTGGCTATCAGAAAAACTTTGATAGAAAATCTGACGCCTGATAACATCAAAAGTTATTATGATAACCATGAAGGTTATATTTTTCGGGAGATATACAATGAACAGTTTTTTCTTATGGACAGTTCACCGGGCCTTGGTTATACAGTATTAAATCAACAGTTGAGCTGCAGAGAAGATTATGAGACAGATTACTATATGACTCTCGGATATCTCAATAAAGGAACGGGAAAATACGAACAGTCTATAAAATGTTACAGAAAAGCCGTTACACTTGCAGGTGACAGAGAAGAAAAAGCCTATTTAAAAACCCATGCCCTTCTGGCACTGGCCGGCACCTGTTACGAGTGCGGCCAGAAGGACATAGCCCTGAAATATTATCTTGACATATATAATACGGGCGGCAGGGATTTCATGAGAATTGTTCCGGGATATATCATGCTTGCCCGTTTTTATCTTACAGAGATGAAGGACCCGGATGAAGCTATAAAATATTTTCAAATGGCCCTGGATGAAGTAAAAAATATTGAAAGAGACACATTCAGAAAGCAATACAGAGCCTGCGCCTTTGATGGTATAGGGCAGGCATACAGGGATAAAGGTGAGTTTCATAAGTCTATAGAGAATATGAAGGAAGGTCTGAAGATACTGGAACATTTATACTATGAATGTGGACAGAATCATATTTCTCTGAGTATTATTTATTCAGGCCTGGGAGAGGTCTATCAGAAGAACAAAGATAATAAACATGCCCTGGAATATATGAAAAAAGCACTTGAATTTGCCAGATCCAAAAATAATTCCAGACTCATTTTAATGGCCTACAAATGTCTCGGCAATTTTTATTTTCAAACAGATCAGCCTGATCTGGCTCTCAAACTGTATAAAGAAGCTCTGAATATGGCAGAAGAGATAAATATGCCCGTAATTCTCTGGGAATATTATTTTACAATAGGAAAAATCTATGAAAAACAGGGAAAAGAGGAAGAAGCATATAAAAACTATGATAAATCCATAAAAATAATAGAGAAAATGAGAAATGAACTGAAACTTGAAGAATTTAAACGTGATTTTATACAGGATAAAATAGAGGTTTATGAACATATGATAGGCCTTCTTGTAAGACTGAACAGGGGAAGGGAGGCTTTTGATTACAATGAAAAAGCACGGGCCAGGGCATTTCTTGATACACTGGCAAATCAGAAGATAGACATCCATCATGGAGTCAGTCCCGAGTTAATAGCGAAAGAAGAAGAGCTTATCACAAGAATAAGATATCTGTCCAGCGATATAAGAAAGGAAAAGGAAGAAACTACTTTTACCGGAAGAAGTGCTTTTATAAATGAGGCAGATGAAGAATTGAGGCGACTGAAAATCGAATATCAACAGATCCTGGAAGAAATTAAAATGGAAAACCCGGAATATACCAGTTTTATAAGTGTAAATCCTCTATCACTTTCCGAAATTCAATCACTCATGGATAAAGATACCGTAATAATCGAATATTTCCTCGGAAAAGACAATTCTTATCTCTGGATAATAGGCAGGGACAATTTTAATAGTGTGATATTAAATTTCACTGAAAAAGAGATAACAGAACAGGTAAAAACCTGCAGAGAGATGATCTGTGAAGATATGACCACAAAAAAAATTACCGATAACAGATGGCGTATCATTTCACAGAAACTTTACAATATGCTCCTTAAAGACCTGGAGAAATATCTGAAAGGGAAAAAAATAATTCTTATAGCACCACACAGGATTCTTTATTATCTGCCCTTTCAGATTTTAATCGATAATACCGGCAGGTTGTTTGTAGAAAAATATGAAACAGGTTATCTTCCTTCGGCAAGTGTTTTAAAATACTGTCAGGATAAGAATAAATTCAGGAAAGAAAGCCTCCTGGCTTTCGAACTGGGAAATATGAAGATAGGAGATCTTTCGCCTCTCCCGGGTACAGAAGATGAAATAAAAGCTATTATTCCCTATTTTCATAAAAATGAGATTTATGCAGCCTCTCATATGACGACAGATATTTTATATGAAAAGGGAGATAAATTCGATATATTACACTTTGCCACACACAGTATTCTGGATTCTGCTTCTCCTCTTTTTTCTTCTCTCGTATTTTCAGACAGGAAATTAAATGTTTATGAAATATTCGATTTAAATCTGAAATCCTATTTAATATGTCTGAGTGCCTGCAGAACCGGCCTGGGAGAAGAAACAAACGGAGACGAATTCGTGGGATTATCCAGAGCTTTCATCTATGCCGGAACTCCCAGCATATGTTCGAGCCTGTGGGATGTATCGGATGTATCTACGGCAAAATTGATGGAGAGGTTTTACTATTACCTGAGACATAATAATAAAACAGAAGCCATGAGGCTCGCCCAGCTTGATATAATAAAGGCCTATCCCCATCCCTTCTTCTGGGCACCTTTTGTGCTGACCGGAGACTGGAGATAATTTAAAATCACTCTAATATCAGAAAGAAGACAAAAATAATGATAATAACTTACGATAAAGCAAATGGATATCTAAAAAAATGGCAGAAGATATTAAGATTAAGGGACTGGGATATAAAAATAAAACTGGTTGAAGAAGAATGGAGGAAATCGGGAGATATAAAAGTTGATGAATGTAATAAACAGGCAATTTTAATGTTGAACAATAAAAATCCTAAAGTAAAAAATACTGAAGAAGTGATAATTCATGAATTAATACATCTCAGATTATGGAAAATGGATCAAATGATAGAAAGATTAATAAATAATTTATACGGAGAAGATGAAAAAGACCCGAAACGTAATGTAATGTATTCTGAATTTATGATAGCCCTGGAAAAAACGACAGGAGAATTGACAAAAAGTTTTGTTGCTCTGGCAGCAGAAAATAAAGAGTTTTCTTTCGGATACGTCGAGGAAAAGGTCAGAAAAGAATTAAACAGTAACATAAAAAGTAACTATTCAGACATGTGACGTTGATAAAGAAAAATAAGGGTTTAAAAAAGTGCAAAACTATAGAAATTAAGAAAGAAGGTTTATAATTATGAAGAAAACTATTCTCATTATGTTATTTTTTATCTTTCTCCTGAATATTATTGTATACGGGAATGAAAAACCTCCATACATTTTTCTGCAGCCTGTTTATAATGAGAAAGAACAGACTTTTCGCGAAAAAGACGGTAAAAAATATCCTCTGCTGGAAGAAATTTCCGATGAGAAAGTGAAGTCAACAGAGGAAGTATTAAAAGACGGTATGCCTGCTTTAAGTCTCAGACTGGATAGAATGGAAAAAAACTTCATTCTGAATCAGATAGAGAAGAATGGACTGAAAGATGAAGGGGCATCGGAAATTTTTGCGGAACCTCTCTATATCTGCCTGATAAAAGGAGGTAATCGGCCGAAATGCGGTTTTTTCCTGAAAAAAGGAGACGAAATTCTTGAAAAAACAAAGGGTTTCTATATAGAAATGCCTCCGGAAGCCAAAAAATTCGAAGGAATCTTTTCACATGAACATGGCCATCTCCTGGACTTTTATATATCAAACTACAGTTTCCCCTGTTCTCCTGCGAGACCGGTTCATACCATTTCGGCTATAACAGATTTTGAAACGGCTTTTATTGAAGGATGGGGAGAACATTTTGAAATAATGACAGTAGATATGACAAAAAATCAGGAGATCAGAGATTTTTACAATCTGAATGACCTGAAAGGCAAATCTTAC
>Ga0351886_10294_pt1 | contig 20018 bp, 10 predicted proteins | sample TotcelFGM3001L14_FD_206761 | JGI IMG/M metagenome (GOLD analysis project Ga0351886, IMG submission 206761) | Enriched cells from coal bed in the Powder River Basin, Montana, United States - Total cells FGM rep3 HSBNCT.FGM.300.1.L14 ... | reverse complement strand
GGAGATGGAAATAGAAATAAAAGGTAAAGAAGAGATGGAAATTCTTTCTCTTGAAAAACAGAAAATTGAAGAGGCATGGGATGAAATTAAAAGATCTGAAGAAAATAACATGACAGAGCTGGAAACAGAATGGGAAAAACTTTCACAGAATAGAGAAGAAGTAGAAGCTGAAAGGGTCAATCTGGCAAAAGAGAGGGAATTATTGAAGGCTATTGATATTGAAACACTTGAGGCAGAAAAGAGGGAACTTGAATCTGCCTGGATTGAACTGGCAGAAGAAAGGGAAAATTTAAAGTCTCTTGTGAGCCAGCTTGAAAAAGAGGAAAACTCTGCGGAAAATAATCTCCTTGATACTATTAGAAATAAAGACCAGCAAATAGCTATTTTAAAGGAAGAACTTGAATGTTCACTCATTGAGCTTGAAGAACAGAGAAAATTTATTCAAATTGAGAGAGAAAAGCTATCAGAACAGTTTGGAAATATGCAATTAACAGAATTACAGTCTCAGATAGAACTGGAATGGAAGAAATTGGAAGGAGATAGAATTAAATTTGACTCTGATTTGAATGACATGGAAGAGGAAAAAAAGCTTCTTGAAGAAGAATACAGGGAACTTTCCCGAAAGAAAGCCGAACTGGAAGATAGAGAAATTTCCCTTATGGAAAATGAACCTTTAACAGAAAGATCAACTCTTGTTTTGAGCAGGGATGATGTAGAAAAGTTTCTTTCAGAAAATATGCCTGAAGATGCAGCTGCTCCTTCCAATCCTATACCATCTTTACCTTCTTCACAGGAAGAAGAAAGTTCTGAAACATTATATAATTTGAAGAAAAAAGGCCTTTTTGCCAGGTTAAAAAAGGCTGTGAGATTTGACAGGATTCCTTCAGAAGAGGATTCTGATGTGGAAATGTCTGAACAATCTGTGAACCCTATAAAAGAGGATCTTTCTGTTGATTTTTTTACCAGTGACTGGCCTATGTTTATGGGAGGACTTACTCATAACGGATTTAATGATGAGGAAACTGAACTACTTCCTCCACTGAAGATTAAATGGAAATTTGCCACTAAAGGTTCAATAATTGCTTCACCGTCTATTTATAAGGGTATTTCTTACTTTGGTTCCCTTGATGGTAAATTATATGCTGTTAATATAGAGAAGGGTGAGAAATTATGGGAATTTAAAACAGGAACAGCTATAGCTTCAACTCCTGCTGTAGCCGGGGACTGGTTGTTTTTTACCTGTGGCGAATATGTTTATGCCCTTGACAGGCATAATGGTAATCTCATATGGAAATTCAGAACAGGGAGTCTCATTACAAGTTCTCCTGCTGTAGCCTATGGAAATATATACTTCGGCTCAACAGATGGAAAATTCTATGCCCTTTCTGTAAAATCCGGTCAGAAGATATGGGAATATATTACTAAAGGAAGTGTTGACTATTCTCCTGCAGTGTGTGAAGATATTGTCTATGGCTGCAGTAAAAATGAAAAGATATTTGCTATTGATGCTAAAAGAGGAGAAAAAATATGGGATTATGACGTAGGATGCCCCTTTAAATCTTCTCCTGTAATATATCAGGATGCAGTTTTACTTGCCTGTGAAAATAACAGCCTTTATTCATGGAATTCAAAACAGGGAACTATTATGTGGGAATTTAAAGCTCTATCATCACTTTTTGCTTCCCCTGCTATAGGTGAGGGACTGGTCTATCTATCAGTAGGAGGTAAAACTTTATATACTATTGATATGCTGAAAGGAAACAGGATACGTGAATATGATATAGATAGCATATCCTATTCCTCTCCTGCCTATGCCAATGGTACTCTATATGTTGGTGCAGGTGATGGTAAACTCTACTCTATAGAACTTGATTCTTCAAAAAATTTCCTGCAAAAAGAAGGATTAAATATTACACATTATGTAGTCTCTCTTGAAGGTGAAATTGTATCTCCTCCTGCCATATCTTCCGGCTATATCCTTGCAGGAACAAAGAAAGGTTTTCTTTACGGATGTTCCTCTGATGTGGAAGAGGAAGGCAGTGAGCAGTGATCAGTGACCAGTGATCAGTGACCAGTTATCAGTGACCAGTTATCAGTGTACTCACTACTCGCTAATCACTACTCACTATTTTACTGTTTACCAAAATCATAATAATATCCATTTACTTTCATTTTTACATCTACATGATCTACTGCAATTTTTCCGATAATTTGACCTGTCGTTATTTTCTGTCCTATACAGACTCTCAGATTATTCATGTGACCGTACTGTGTCATCTGTTTATTTTTCTTTATTTTAACTGCAAATTCTCCATATCCCCAGTATATGATATCTGTTACTGTTCCTTCCCATCCTGCAGGAACTTCTGTACCGGCCGGTGCGGCAAAATCATATCCATTATGATAGCCTGCTTTTAATCTATATTTACTTTCAGGCCGCCAGTCATGGAATTTTCCTGTAATAACTGTATCGGAATAGTTCAGGCTCATAAGGTTAAGGTATCTGTTTACACCACCATCTGTTATATCCGGAGCTGTTTTAGATTTACCCGATTTGCTCACACCTGAAGTGTCAATACCATCAAAGGGTGTTTCACATCCGTAGAAAAATAGCATGTATATGAATAGAGATAAATAGATAGATATAAATCTATTATTTTTTATCATTTTTTAATCCTCCTTTTACCATATCATTTTTTAATTCTCCCTTAACCATACCTGATAATATCCTGCCAAGATCTTCTATTTCATCTCCATATCCTGACCAGTTCCCGGATTTCATATATTCCATGGCTTTTTCATAATGTTTCAGTGCTTCCCCTGCCATTACTTCCATGGTTCTGGCTTTTTCAGTAACATGAATTAAGTGTTTGTCAGAGGTGTTAAACATAGTTTTTATTGCTTTTTCAAGATTATCTTCCATAACTATCTGGCTTCCATAGACTAATATAACTTTTTTTAATTCAGGTAACTGGCCTTTATCTGCTTTTAAATATAAAGGTTCTACATATATAAGAGAATTTTCCAGAGGTATTACAAGAAGATTACCTTTAATTACACTGGAACCCTGCTGATTCCATAATGAAAGCTGTTTTGATATTTCTGTATCCTGATTGATACGGGCTTCTATTTGACCGGGGCCATAGACCATTTTCTTTTTTGGAAAGCGATAGAGTATTATATCTCCATAATGGTCTTTGTCACATCTGGCACACATCCATGCAGATAAATTATCTTTTTTCATAGGAGTAAAGGGCATCATCAGCATAAATTCCTCTTTTTTCTCTTCCGGAAGGCTCATTATAATATAATATGGCTTTATGTCCTCTTTCTGTGTGTCAGAAATTTCCTTTGGAATATTCCACATATCTTCTTTGTTATAAAATACCTGAGGTTCTTTCATATGATATGTAGAATATATTTTACTCTGTATGGCCATTAATTCTTCAGGATACCTTATATGGCTTTTTATAGCTTCCGGCATTTCCGACATGTCTTTAAATACATAGGGAAACATTTTTTCATAGGTGTTTATTACAGGATCGTATGGATCATTTTTGTAAAAATCAATATTTCCATTATAGGCATTTACTACAACTTTTACTGAATTTCTTATATAGTTTATTTTATAGTCTTCACGAAAGTTATATGGCATAGAATAAGGATATTTATTTGATATTGTGTATGCGTCACAGATCCATAATAGTTTCCCGTCTGCAATGATTATATATGGATCATTTGAGTAAATCATCATTGGAAATGCTTTTTTAATACGGCTGTTCAGATCTTTATAAATCATTATTTTACTGTCATCTTTTATATCTTTATTCAGTAGTATTTTCATTGAGTTAATGTGTCTCGCAAAGGCAAGCTTTCTTACAAAAGAAGAAAGAGCTATACCTCCTGAACCCTGATAACTGCAGTATTTATTTGTTGTTCCCGAAGGGTAATCAAATTCCTGAGGCATGTTATCATCACTGGCTTTTGTTTTTACTATAGAGTATTTTTTTGTTGTTTCTCCATAGTATATCTCAGGTCTGTCTATTATTAAATTTGTTGTACATACAGGAGGTATATCTTTTATGAAAAATTCAGGTAACCCTTCTTTTGATATACTGTTTACAGGTGACAGACATAATCCATATCCATGAGTGTAGGTTATATGTTGATTTATCCAGTCACCGGTTGATAGCTGCTCATAGGCTATTTCTCTGGCAGAAAGCATAACCTGTCTGTAGTCTCCATCTATAGTATATCTATCTACATCTACATCTACAAAATCATAGTATGGCCTTATTTCCTGAAGCTGTGCATAGGTTTCCAGCAGAGGGCGTTCATCCCATAATCTTATATTTTTTATAGTTGCTTCATTTTTATATATACTTTCTGCGCTGAGAGTTTCATTGGCAGGAAATTCTTTTTCTATCACTTTATCAAGTCCGTAACCTTTAAGTGTATATTCAATATTTCTTTTAATAAATTCTTTTTCTTTTCCAATTTCATTTGGAACTACAACAAACTGCTGTATCAATCCAGGATAAATGGAACCTCCCAGAAGAGAGAATATGATATAAATAGCTGTTGACCAGAAAATAATTTTCCAGTTTTTTATATAAAGGTTAAGAAGGATAATAATACTGCATAAAAGAGCCATTACAATCATTATGTTCATTACAGGTATTTGAACATGGACATCAGTATAGGTAGCTCCGTAAATTACTCCTCTTCTGGAATAAAGTAATTCATACCTTGCAAGATAAATACCCCAGGCTTTCAGTATAAATATAATGCTTCCCAGTATGGACAGGTGTATTTTTACCTTACCTGACAGGGTAAGTATATTGCCGGGGGAGTATCTTATCAGTTTATAAAACAGGTATATAGACGTTATAGATATAAATATTACTATAAAAGTAAATATAAGCCATGAATATATATATTTAAGTAATGGTAATTTAAATAAATAAAAGGCCAGATCTATTCCAAATACAGGATCATTTATATTAAAATTCTGGCCGTAACAATAGAATAATAGATCCTGCCAGTGTTCCCTGCCTTCCATAGCTATAAAGATACTGAATATACCTATTATTAAAACCAGAAGTTTTACCGATTGTGTTTCAAAAACTCCACTGTCAAGTATTTCTATAATATTACTCTGAGAAAATCTTACTATTCTTGGAGACAGCCTTCTTATTATATAGAGATTAATTCCTATTAATATAATAAAAATTGTTCCCATTATTAAACCTGCAAGGAATTTATATTTTAATATTACAAGGAAAGTATCTGTATATCCTGTTTCCTCATACCATAACCAGTCTATATAAAAATAGATGAAATTTTCTATCAGAAAATATAATGTCATTACTATAATAATAGCTAAAAATAATTTTTTAATTTTTTTCATAAATTATATTTTACCGAAGTTTTGTGTAAACCTGCAGCCACTTATTACACTCTCTTTATAGCCTTTCTAATTTGAAAAGATTTTCACAGAATTCTCCATGAGCTTTTATAAAATTATGATCAGTAAGATCCAGTTTGACAGGGGTAATGGATATTTTATTTTCACTTATAGCTTTAAAATCCGTATTTTCGTCCATGTTCCCTGACGGCAGGTCAGCACCTATCCAGTAAAGAGGCCTTTTCCTTGGATCCATACTTTTTTCTATCCAGCTTTTGTATGTACTTCTACCCTGAACCGTTATGGAGATACCTTTTATTTCTTCTTTGGGAACATCAGGCACATTAATATTGAAGAACATCCTTTTCGGAATATTGTAATCAATAAATTTTTCAGCCATAAGAGATGCGAATTTTGCTGCAAAACTGAAGTCTCCATCCTTATCAAAACTGCATAGAGATATTGCAAGAGATGGTATTCCCTGAATAGTTCCCTCCTTTGCTCCTGCTGCTGTGCCGGAATAAGATATATCATCTCCAAGATTTGAGCCATGGTTAATGCCTGAAATTATAAGATCAGGTTTTTCTTTTTTCATAATGTACTTTACACCGATTAAAACACAATCTGTCGGTGTTCCATTGGTAGAATAGATTTTACATTTACTGCCTGACCTTACCTTTTTAAACCTGAGAGGATCGAAAAATGTGAGTGAATGGCTTACGCCACTCTGTTCTCTATCAGGTGCTACTACTACAAGATTATGAGATTTCGATAATTCCTTAATAAGAGCTTTAAGTCCTTTAGCTCCCAGACCATCATCATTTGTCAGAAGTATTTTCATAGTATCTCCTTCTCAGGAATGATAATTAATTATAATCGTAACGCGTAACGCGTAACGCGTGACGCGAGAAAGAAGACTATTAATTAAATTCTACTCCTTAATAAAATATTGGACTATAGTATAATATAAAAATTTATTTATATCTACCATGTAGAACACAATTTTACTAAATAAAATTTTATATAAAAATCGTGAAAATAAATATTCTTCTTTTTGATTTAATATCCTTTTATTAGAAGGTTTTTATACTATAGAGGAAGAACATTTCATAGTTAATGTTTATTCTTATCGGTTACGGGTCATGCGTCACGCTTTACGATATTATTATGATAAAAATTTTTATTTCTATATTTATATTCATTACCTTTACCATGGCTTTTGCTGAAATTGGCCCTGAAGAACTTATTGACAGGCTTGGAAGTTCTGATGATAAGTTAGTTAAAGATGCAATCTCTGCACTTGAAGGTTATGGTACAGGCGCAGTTTCTCCTCTTATAGATACTCTGTCTACAGATGATGATAGACTTAAGAGGAATGCCATAATAGTTTTAGGCCGTCTTTCTGATAAAAGAGCCATTGAACCTCTTATTGTTATGCTTGGAAGTAATGATGAACTTACAGGGGTATATGCGTCTCAGGCTCTATGGCGTATTGGAGAGCCTGCTGTTCTACCTCTTATCAGTACATTAAAATCAGAAGATTATCAGATTAAATTGAATGCTGTAAAAACTCTGGGACGGATTGGCGATAATCGTGCTGTTGACGATCTTATAAAGCTCTGTAACGATAACAGTGAAATGATAAGAGCTTATGCTGTAAATTCACTCGGTTATATTAAAGATAAAAGAGCAATAGAAACACTGTTTAATGCTCTTGTTTCCGATAATGAATTTGTAGGGCGTTATGCTGTGGAAGCTCTTATGCATCTGGGGACACCATCTGTACCTCTTCTTATAGGGGGATTGAAACATGAAAACACCTATGTACGCATGAAATGTGCAAGTGCTCTTGGCAGAATAGGTGACAGGGATGCAGTAGAACCATTAATAGAAGCTATGTGGGATAAAAATGAACAGGTCAGGGGGGCTTCTGCCAATGCCCTGGGTTTCATAGGAGACAGGCGTGCTTTTGAGATTTTATTTGTAAAAATGGGTGATGATGACCCTCATGTTCAGGCTTATGCGTCAGATGCCATTATAAGATTAGGAAATTTTTCTATTGACTTTCTTATAAAAAGATTAAATGATGAAGATGAACCTATACGTGTTAATGCTGCCAAGATACTTGGCCGTATGGGAGACAGAAGAGCTGTGCCTGCACTTACTGAAATTCTAATGAAAGATAAGAGTTATCTTTCCAGAGCCTATGCAGCCAGTGCTCTTGGCTTTATAGGTGATAATTCTTCTATAGATATATTGTGTACAGCCCTTGGTGATGAAAATTCCCTTGTGAGACTCCATTCTATAGAAGCACTGAGCCGAATAGGCTCTCCATCTGTAGAAGCTCTTATTTTCTGCCTCACTTCAACCAGGGAAAATGTAAGAGAAGGAGCATGTGAAGCCCTTGGTTTTATTGCTGACATAAGGGCTATAGAGCCTCTTATACATACTCTTAATCTATATGACAGCAGTTATGAAAAAGCAAAGAATGCCCTTGTACATATTGGATCTCCGTCAGTAGAAATACTTATTCTTCATCTGAAAGATGGAACCATAAGGAATAAAGCCTTTATAGCAGAGACTTTAGGTTCAATAGGTGATAATAGAGCTGTTCCTTATTTATGTAATTCTTTACTGAATGATGATGATAAAATGAAAATCGCTTCTGCTGCTGCTCTTGGCACTATTGGAGATAAAGAAGCAGTCCCTGTCCTTTGTACAATCCTTGAAGGCTCATACAGTGAGGAAGTCAAAATTTCTGCAGTAGAAAGTTTGGAGCTTATAAATGATCGTGCCTCTATTCCTGTTTTAACCAGGTCATTAAACATTGAAGGAGAAAGAGTTAATCTTGCCATACTGAATGCACTGCATGTTATGAAACAAATTGATAAACCGGATTCTATTATTCTATTACTTAATTCTTCAAATCCTTTAGTCAGAGCTTCTGCTGCCTCTGTTCTTGGTGTGACAGGAAAAGAAGAAGCAGTCGAACCTTTGATAGCTATTCTCGATGATAAAGATGATAAAGTCAGGATTGAAGCAGTAAAAGCCCTGGGAAATATAGGTGATCCGAGATCAGTAGAACCTCTTATAAAGAGATTATATGATGAAAAACAGGTTATACAGACAGCTGCTGTCAGAGCTCTCGGAAGAATAGGGGAACCTTCTGTAGAACCTCTGATAAAACTTCTCAGAATTGAACATGCTTTTATAAATTTTTATGTAATAAATGGGCTTGTACATGTCGGGAAGCCTGCCATTGCACCTATGATTGCACTGCTCAGGGATAAGGATAATCTTGTAAGACAGGATGCCGTAAAAGTTCTTATACGTATTGGAGACAACAGTGCCGTAGAACCTCTTATAGAAGCTTTAAAGGATGATGATAGATATGTCAGGGCCTATGCTATTACTGCTCTTGGCAATATAGGTGATGAAAGAGCCGTAGAACCTATATCTAAAAGTGTGGATGAATATGATTCCCTTTCCAGAATAAATGCTGTCTATGCCCTTGCCCATATAGGGGAACCTGCAAAAGATACATTACTGAAAAATCTTACGTCAGATTCTCCTGTTATAAGGGCCTGTGCCGTTAAAGCCCTTGGATATATGGGCAATAAAGATGTAGTTCCTGAATTAATCTCTGCCATGAATGACAGTGATATTCAGGTTCGTATGAATGGAGCTATATCTTTAGGCAGTCTGGAAGATAATCGTGCTCTTGATGTGTTAATTAAAGCTTTGAAAGATGATTATAAATATGTAAGACTTGAGGCAGCAAACGCTCTTCTTTCTATAGGTGATAAAAGGGCTGTTACACCTTTAAATGAGGCTTTAAATATTGAAGGTGATGATGAAGTAAGAGGTGCCCTTAAGAATGCTATCAGAATGTTAGGACAGAGATGATTACAGTGACCAGTGACCAGTGACCAGTGACCAGTTAACCGATCACTGATTACTGATCACTGTTCACTGATCACTGACTATGGAGGTAAGATAAACATTGGATACACAGCCTTTATCAATGGATAAAGTTGTAAAAGGAAGATATAAAATTACTAACATTGTAGGCCAGGGAGGACAATGTTTTGTTTATGAAGCAGAGGATCTGGAGGAAAAGAAAAGTTTTATTCTGAAAGAACTGAGAACAGATCCTGATGAAACTTCAATTCATGCGGAAAATATAGTTTTATTTAAGAAAGAGTATGAAATACTCAGGCGTCTGGAACATCGGGGATTACCGAAAGGTTATGATTATTTTGAAGAAGAGGGAAATCACTTTCTTTTAGTACAGGATATGGGAGGGAAAAACCTGGAGAGGTTGCTTAGAGAGCAGAATACACCTTTTGAGGAATCTGTCGTTCTTGACTGGGCAATACAGTTAGCAGATATTCTTGTATATCTCTATAATATAAAACCATATCCCGTAATAGTAAGAGATATAAAACCATCCAATATAGTAGTCTCAGAAGATAATGATGTGAGTTTGATTGATTTTACTGTGGCAAAAGAATTTAAAGATCCGAAAAAAGGCGATACTGTTCGTATCGGTTCCCGTGGTTATGCACCTCCGGAACAGTACGAAGGGCGTACTGAGCCAAGGTCTGATATATATTCCCTGGGATTTTCACTTTACAGGCTTCTTACAGGAGAAGATCCTTCTTCAATGGATTTTCATGTTAAACCTTTGAGGACATATAACCAGGAATTCTCAAAAGAATTTGAATATGTATTATTTAAAGCCACCAGTAAGTCTCTCGATAAAAGATATAAAAGACCGGAAGATCTTCTCAGGGATTTAAAGTATGTTAAGGATGAATTTGATGGTATTCCACACCCGGAATTTATAATTCCTTCTGACATGTATCCCTCTCAACAATCAGTAAAGGCAGAAACATCTGTTTTTAAATCATTTTCCATTAAAGCAGGAATTTGTTTAATATTGATTTCTTTAATTACTATAGTATTTTTATATGAATCCTTAATAGTAAATTATATGCTTTTAAAAGCCGGCAGATCATACAATGAAAAAGATATTAACAGTGCCATGACTGACTATGAGCATGTTCTGAGACATGACCCTCATAATCTTCAGGCCAATTATTATATTGGAGTAACGTATTTTTACACTAATAACAGAATAAAAGGAGAAGAATATCTGGAGAAATTAAACAAAGATCTTAATTTTTGCAGAGATAAATGTTTCTATCACTACAAAATTTATAAGGACTCAAAACTGAAAGAACCATCCATCAGAGCTAAAGAACTGGAAATAGCAACATTTTTTTCCGACATGGTTAAAAAAAGCGTGGAATTTGATGAGTAGTAAACAGTGATTTACTGTTTGTTTACCTCCCGTCACGCGTTACGCGTCACCTATAAATGTTAACAATTTGTTTACAATTTTTTCTTTTAAAATATTTTTCTCTATGTTATAGTATCTATAGAAAAATGAGGTGATTTATTCATGCTGGGAAGTATTGATACTAAAAAATGGGGTGCCCAGTTAGGGCAGTTAAGTAATGGTCTTAAAAAAGCTACCAGCCAGATTGTATCTGAGTCAAATAAATTTGTTGAAGGATTTAAAAGTACTTCTGAAATAAAGCAGACAGATAGTGTGACTCTTACTCCAGAGGTGAATACTCCGGAAGTAAAACAGGATGCCCCTCCTGTACAGGCAAAAACAACTCAAACTGCCGGTGGACTGGATGTTAAAAAAGGCGTCACTATGGGAGTTATAGCAACAGCAGGTATGACTGCCCTCGGGCCTATGGGAGCATTACTGGGAATATATGCAGGTAAGGAAATATCCGACCATGGCGGAGTAAAAGAAGCATTCCTTGCAAATCAGGAAAAACTTAAAGGAGTATCTGATAAACTTTCGGAAAAATTTAAAGCTTTCGCAGGTTCTGTAAAGACAAACACTTCTACTATTACAGTAGATAACGGACTTAATCAGACGAAAGTAGCTGTCAATAACGGTACCAATAGCAGTGTACCTCAGAGCCTTACTATGATTGAATAATCAGGAATATTTTTCTACTGTCTGGCCTATTAAATTATTTATTGAAGGCCAGCACCGGGATTTTGGTGTGTGAAGGGCATATTCAAGAGCAATTTTTGTCATATGCTCTATAAACCATTCATAATAGAAATGGGTTATTGATTGAGGATTGGCGTCAGGTACCAGATCTGTGAAGTCAATGGCATAGGGAATACCATCCTTTATCGCCCATTCTACAATATTCATATCATAGTCCAGAGCTTTACAGAGTTTTATAGAAGTATTTACTATATATTTCCCAATGTCTCTCGCCAGATGCTTGTGATCACATATATACTCCCTTTTTTCCGGTATATATTTTACAGGACATACATATTTTTTCCCCAGAACAAAAGTACGGACAAAATGTTGATATTCAATTTTTTCCTGAAGTATCATTACATGATGGCCTGAACGGTCATAGGCAGCAATTAATTCCTGAAAGTTTTTTACCATAGTCAGATGTTTCCACCCGACTCCGAGGGCCGGTTTCAATACTGCCGGAAATCCTATGTAAGAAGTTATCTTATCCCAGTTTAAAGGATAGGATAAATTCATAAGATCTTCCTGTTCTATATGACGATAACATGGATCTACCCTGTAGGTTTTTGATGGAAGAAGCACTGTTTTTGGAAGATTTATACCGGTTCTTTTTGCTACAGTATAATCAAAAAATTTATCCGGTTCAAATCTGTAAGGATTGTTTATTACATAACATCCTGATAGAAGGGCGTTTTTTACATATTCCCTTAAAAATGGAAGGCAGTGAGATGCTCTGTCTATTATTACAGTATATTCACATGGCTCTGCAAGGTGTATTTCTGAAATCTTACACTTTTCTGCTGTTATTCCTTCTATCTCTTTTTTATTTATTTCTTCTATGAGTCTGTCAGGCATGGGCCCTTCTTCTCTGTGAAGAATTCCTATTTTTTTTATTTTTTCTTTTGTTTTACTCATCTCATGGCCTCTCAATTCGTGATGCGTAACCTGTAATGCGTTACGCGTGAATTATTTATGGATTGTTATAATTTATAATATCATAAATATACAAATTCCCTGTCAGGAAAAGAAATTTTCTACATATAACCTGGAAATCCTTTTTTATAAAAGGAAATAATATTATAACATAAAAATCTTGCACTGATCATAAAAGTAATATAAAATATATAAACAGTGATTAGGAATGAAAATTAATTAATTGTCTCAGGTTATGGGTTATGGGTTATGGGTTTTAAAACTTCTTAACCTGACACCCAAAACCTAACACCCAAAACCCTCATATGCGACAGTTATTTTTACTTCATTCCTTAGTGATTAGTGAGTAGACTCTATACCCATACACTGTTCACCACTCACTATTCACTATTTAAGGAGGCATATATGAGAAAACTTTTCATCATTTTATTTATCCTGCTTTATCTATCAACTCCTTCTTTTGCAGGAGGAAAGGAATACATTCAATCTAACATCGATTATATTCTTTCAGATCCTTCTTTTTATGGAGGGAAAGTTTCTGTCTATATAAAATCCCTGAAAACCGGTGAAGTTTTATATGATTACAATAAAGATCTGTCTCTGGCTCCTGCATCTAACATGAAGATTTTTACTACTGCCACAGCTCTTTATAAATTGACTGATACCTTTCGTTTCGATACGAATATTTACGGAATTGCCAGTAATGGTAAAGTAGAAGGAGATTTGATCATTTACAGTAACGGAGATCCTACACACTGTATTTATTTCTATAAACCTCCTGTAAAGATTTTTGAAGATATGGCACAGAAGCTCTATTTACAGGGTATCAGAATTATAGAAGGAGATTTAATAGCAGATGATAGTTTTTTTGATAGAAATCTGAGAGGAAAAGGCTGGAAAGATGAATATAAATTTGAATCTTACAGCGCAGAAATAAGTCCCCTTTCACTGAATGAAAATCTTGTGGATATAAGGGTTTCTCCCGGTAAATCTTACAATCTCCCTGCCATTATCACTTTATTCCCTCCTGCAGGTATATTCAGTATAGTCAACAATGCAGTAACTTCTCATAATGATGAAACTATTTCTGTAATCCCTGTGGAAAATAGCAATAAAATCATCATATCCGGTTCTATTCCGGCCGATTATTCCACTATGGAAACCTATGTAAATGTTCATCAGCCTGCCCTTTATACTGCTTCTGCTTTTGCAAGGATTTTGAAGAATAAAGGTATAAAAATAAAAGGACAGGTAAGACTTATAGACCTGAAAAAAGAAAGTTATAAGAGAAATGATCTTGTTTTACTATGTTCTCATAAGTCACCACCTCTGACTCAGGCAATAGCCTATATAAATAAAGAAAGTGATAATCTTTCTGCAGAAATGCTCCTTAAGACTATGGGAGGAATTTATAATGGCTATGGAACATCGGAAAACGGAAGCAGTATCGTAAAGGGATTTCTTGGTTATATTGGCACAGATGTAAAGAGTCTTACTATGGCAGACGGTTCAGGCCTTTCTCATGAAAACCGTGTGACTGCACGTATAATTGTAGATCTTCTTACCTTTATGTACAGGTCGGAATACCGCAAAAGTTTCATGGACAGTCTTTCTGTGGCAGGTGTGGACGGTACTTTGAAAAAACGGCTCAGAGGAACTGCTGCAAAGGGAAACCTTAAAGGTAAGACAGGCACACTGAACGGGGTATCAGCACTTTCCGGTTATGTCACAACTTCTTACGGACAATCACTCGTATTTTCCATAGTCAGTAATAATGTGCCTGAATGGGCAGCAAAAGACGGAGAAGACAGAATAGTCGGTATACTGGCAGGTTGTAAGAAACCTGTCGATAGATAATCGTACTAACAAAACTCGTTGACTTTTAATGTAATTTCAGTTAATATAATTTTTAGAAGTTAACTTATATAAATCGTGATCCGTTACGCGTTACGCGTTACGCGTTACGCGTTACGATTTTAATAATTTTAGAGGTATTTATGGGTCTTATTACCTGTTCTGGTTGTGGAAATTCTAATGATTCCGATGAAAAAAACTGTACTTCCTGCGGTTCATCCCTGTTAAGATACTCCTCAGATGGTACTTTAGCAAAAGGTACAGTTATAAATAATTCTTATAAAGTAATTGAGCTGATTAAAACAGGCGGAATGGGTGCTGTTTATATCGGAGAAGATATGACAGGTAAAACCATTGCTATTAAAGAACTTTTTATAGATGAATCCTATGAAGAAAGTGATGAAATTTTGATTGCAAGGTTTGAACGTGAAGCAGGTTTGCTTGCGAAATTATCACATCCTAACCTGCCGAGAGTCAGCGATTATTTTTATGATCTTGATAATTATTTTATGATAATGGATTATATAGAAGGAATAGACCTTGAAGCTATACTCGAAAAAGAAGGACATCCGGGACTTGCCGAAGGTAAAGTAATTGAATGGGCCATACAAATCTGTTCTATACTTGATTATCTTCATAATAATAAACCTGTAGTTATTTACAGAGATATAAAACCTGCAAATATTGTTATAAGGAAAACAGATAATATGGCTATACTGGTTGATTTCGGTATTGCAAGGCCTGTTGAACATGGTCTCACAACTACTGCCAAGACTATTATAGGAACTGTAGGTTATTCTCCTCCTGAACAATATGAAGGAAAACCCGGGCCTCAAAGTGATATTTATGCTCTTGGTGCTACAATGCATCATCTTCTTACAGGTAAATTTCCTGTAGTACCTTTTGAATTTGAAACTGTTAGAAAATTGAACCCTTCTGTTTCGGTTCTTATGGAACAGGTTGTAATGAAATCTCTTGAATTTGCAGTTGAAGATCGTTATAAATCTGCCGATGAGCTACGAACTGCTTTACTATGTGCTGGTAAAAAGCAATATTCTCATGTTCCGGCAAAACAGAAAGCAAGACATAAGTCAGAACATAAAGGACATGAAGCGGCAGATCTTGCCAGAGCTCATTCAAACCTGGGAGTTCTTTATGCGAAAGAAGGCAGTTATGAAAGGGCAAAGGAGGAATTTGAACAGGCTATTGTTCTGGATCCGTCTTCTGCAGAGGTTTATTCAAATCTTGGCTATATTTCCCTTATGGTTAAAGAATATGACATAGCTCTCGAATATTTTAATAAATCCATAGAGTTAAACCCTAAACTCTCAGGTGCCTACTGTAATCTTGGTGTTTTATATAACAGAAAAGGTATGATGGACGAAGCAATAAAATACTTTCAGAAAGCCCTGGTAATGGATAATTCTCTTGCCCATGCCCATATTAATATAGCTTATATATATGGCAACAAACAGATGTATAGAGAAATGATAGAAGAATGTGAGAAAGCCATAAGGAAAAAACCTGAGTGTATGGAAGCCTATATAAATTATGCCTATGGCTGCGGTAAAACCGGCTCTTATGATAAAGGTATCAAAAGACTTGAAAAAGCTTTGCTTTTTGATTCTTCCAGTGCCTTTGCCCATTCAAATCTCGGGGTGCTTTACGGAGACAATAAACAGTATGATAAAGCAATAGATTCTTTTAATAAAGCCATTTTAATAGACCCTGATTATGCTGAAGCCTATTCCAATATGGGTATAGTTTATTATAAAAAAGGGGATTTCCATAAATCAAAAGAAAGTTTTAAGAAAGCTTTAGAGTTAAAACCTGAACTTATGCAGGCACAGGCCAATCTTGCAAGACTCTGTAAGGAACAGAGTATAAATGAAAAGGAAAGAGAAGAAGTAATTAAATTGCTATCTTTTCCTCCTGAGAAGATTAAGCTCAGTAATAAAGATCTAACCCTGTCATTAACTGTTCTTTCACCTGAAGACAGTGATAATGAAAAAGGATTTGTGTCCTTTCAGGATAAAAAGGAAGAAGAAGAGAAAAAAAGAAGACTGGAATTACAGATAACTATTATACCGAATGAACCTGAACCTTATATCGAACTGGGACGTTATCATCTGGAACATGGTAATATTGACGAAGGTATCAGACATTTTCAAAGAGTTATCCGTATGGAACCCCTGGGTGTAGATGGACATTTTAATCTGGCTCAGGCCTATGAGAAAAAAGGGCTTAATTTTCTTGCAGAAACAGAATACAGGAAGGTAATAAAAAATCAGCCTGAACACCTTGAAGCATGTTTACACCTGGGAAAACTACTCCTTCTGAAAGGAGATTTTGACGGTTCAGTAATAAATTACTCGAATTTGATTAATGCAAAAAATGATCTGTCAGAAGCCCATTACGGACTTGGCAAGTCATATAAAGGATTAAAAAAATATAAATCTGCCAGAACTTCCTTTGAAAAAGCTCTTGCAATGGGATTTGACTCTGCAGATCTTTATTTTAACCTTGCAATTATTTATTATGAATATGAACAGTTATATGATAAATCCGAAGAATACCTTAAAACTGCTATAAGTAAAAATTTGACCTATCCTGAGGCCCATTTATACCTGGGAAATATATATTACAGAAAGAAATTATTACATGAAGCCATGTGGCAGTATGAAGAGGTCATTCAGTTAAAGTCTGACTATGCCATAGCCTATTCAAATCTCGGTGCAGTATACAATGATTTGAATATGCTGGATAAGGCGGAGGATTATTATTACAGAGCATTACAACTGGACAGAAATATAGCGGAAGCCCACCGTAACCTGGGAGTTCTCTATCAGAAAAGAGGAGAATTCCTTAAAGCTAAAGATGAAATGGAAATATATTTGAGCCTTGGTGAACCGGAAGACAGCAGGGAAATTATGAAAAGAATAAAGGATATGGAATATAAAATCAAACAATCAGTAAGATCTGGAAGGTGATTGTTTTCAGGCTGTTTTTTTATCACTGTCACGTAAGTATGATATAGAGGAGAAAGGATATATGGCACAAAAGGAAGACCCTTCTTTATTAAAACCTGATGTCAGCCAGAAAGGCAAAGAGAAGGAAGAGTTATTTAACGGCCATGCCAATTTAGGAGTTCTTTATGCAAAAGAAGGTCATTATGAACGTGCCATAGAAGAACTTGAGAAGGCCGTTATAATTAATCCTTCTTCATCAGAGATATTTGCCAATCTCGGCTATATTTTTCTTATGATTAAAGAATATGATAAAGCAAGTGAATATATTGCCAGGGCTATAGCTTTAAATCCTTCTCTTTCAGGTGCTTACTGTAATCTTGGTGTTATTTACAGCAGACAGGGAAAGATGGATGAAGCAATTTCAGAATTTCGCCATGCCCTTCAGATTGATCCCACTATGGCAGATGCCCATATTAATATTGCCCATATATATGGTGCCAGAGAGATGTATGAAGAAATGAAAGAGGAATGTGAAAAAGCTATAAAGATAAAACCTGATTGTATCCAGGCCTATATTAATTTTGCCTATGCCTGCAGTAAACTCTCTCTTTATGATGAAGGTATAAAAAAAATAAATGAGGCTTTACTTTATGACTCTTCCAATGCAATTGCTTTTTCCAACCTGGGAGTACTTTATGAAGAAACAAGACAGTACAATAAAGCTATAGAATCCTTTCATAAAGCTATAACTATAGATCCTGATTATGCAGAGGCCTATTCCAATCTTGGTACAATTTATTATATCAAAGGAGATTATGCAAATTCAAAGGATAGCTTTAAAAAGGCAGTTGGACTGAATAAGGATTTACCTCAGGCAAAGGCAAGCCTTGCACGCATCTGTGAGGAGCAGGAACTTTCTCCCGGGGAAAAGAAAGAAATTCTCGATTTACTGGATGATGTTACAGAAACTAAAATTACCGAAGATGGTGCCATAATTGCATCAGAGGGAATAGAACTTGCAGGTGAGTATGACAGAGAGTTAAAGGGCCTTGAAGAATCAATAATGTTAAATCCCGGTTCTCCTGTCTTTTATGTCAATCTTGGAAAATATTTATTTGACCATGGTAATATTGATGAAGCTATAAGACAGTATCAAAAAGCTATAAGACTGGATCAAACTTATCAGGATGCCCGTTATAATTTAGCCATAACTTATGAAAAGAAAGGCCTTAATGTTCTTGCTGAAAATGAATACAAGAAACTTTTAAAATATGATTCTGCAAATATTCAGGTATTATCAGGATTTGCCAGAATATTGTTTTATAAAGGTGATTTTGAAGGTGCCATTGCACAGTATTTAAATATTTTAAATATAAAAAATGATTTTTCTGAAGCCCACTACAGAATTGGTATCATACATAAAGAAATGAAGCAATATAATCATGCTGTAAAAGATTTTGATATGGCCATAAGGGGAGGTTTTGACAGGGGAGAAGTTTATTTTAATCTCGGTATGGTTTATTATGACCTTCAAAAGTTAAATAAAGCCCTGGAATATCTTAAGATTGCCGTAGATAAGAATGTAGCTGAACCTGATGTTCATCTTTATCTTGGTAATATTTTCTACAGAATGAAAATTTTCCATGAAGCCATGAAACATTACAGAGAAGCTATTAATTTAAAAGAAGATTATGCCATAGCCTATTCAAATCTCGGAGCAGTCTATAATGATATGAATAAACTTCTTGATGCACAGGAAAGCTACTATAAAGCAATAGAACTGGATCCATCCATTGCAGAGGCCCATCGTAACCTTGGAGTACTTTATCAGAAAAAAGGCGATTTTTTCAAAGCTATAAAAGAGATGTATCTTTACCTGAAACTCTGTGATGCTGAAGACAGAAAGGAAATAGTAAAAAGAATAAGTGATATGAAAAAAAGGCTTAAATATGAAGACTTAAAGATGCTCGAAGGGGAAGATAGTGTTTTTACAGGTAATATATAAAAAAGTTATAAAAAACTATTGACAGGGAAAATAGAAGAGTTATAGTTAAATCAGGATCATTTATCTGGAATAAAGAGAGAAATATATAAGAGGAGGGTATTTTTATGCAAAAAATTGACAGAGAAAAAGGATTGAATAGCGAAACCTCTTCTGTTGAAAAAGACAGGAAATACCTTGATGCAGAACAGGGCCGACAAATAGGCTTCTCTATGAAGTGTGAAGACTGTTTCCTTACTGTTATAGATGCCAGTAAAGATGCTATTGTAGCAATAGATGACCATGGATTAATAACTATATTTAATGTTGCTGCAGAAACAATGTTTGGGCATAAAAAAGAGGATTTACTGGGGAAATCCCTTGATATTATCATACCGGAGGATTACAGGGAAACTCACTGCCACCATGTGAAAAGTTATCTTACTACAGGAAAACCTGACGGAGCAATAGGAAAAACAGTAACTCTTACAGCTTTACGAAGTGACAGTACACTCTTTCCTATAGAATTATCCCTTTCGTCAGGACACCATAAAAGCGGTATTTTTATTCTTGCAGTAATCAGAGATATTACTGAAAGGAAAAAGATTGATGAAGAATTAAAAGAATATCGTGAACATCTTGAAGAACTTGTGAAAAATCGTACCGATGAGCTTAAAAGAGCCAATGAGAAACTTCAAAAGGAAGTTACAGAAAGAAAACAGGCCCAGGAGGATCTCTGTTACAGACTTTTAATGGAACAACTTGTTACAGTTATATCCACCCATTTTA
>Ga0351886_10278_pt2 | contig 20385 bp, 14 predicted proteins | sample TotcelFGM3001L14_FD_206761 | JGI IMG/M metagenome (GOLD analysis project Ga0351886, IMG submission 206761) | Enriched cells from coal bed in the Powder River Basin, Montana, United States - Total cells FGM rep3 HSBNCT.FGM.300.1.L14 ... | reverse complement strand
TTTTAGAAGCTATAAAAAAAGTCAGCAAATATTATCCTCATCTTATCTTAAAAGTTTGTGGCGATGGAACTGAAAAAAAATTTTTAATAGAAATGGGCAGGAAACTTGAAATAGAAAAAAATGTGTTATTTACAGGTTCATTACCTCACAGTAAAACACCTGAATATTTTAAAGAAGCCCTTGTTTTCATTGCCCCGTCAGTCAATCTGACTGATGATCTGGAAGGATTACCTACTGTAGTATTAGAAGCAATTGCGGCAAAAGTGCCTGTAATCACAACAGATGCAGGAGGAATTACTGATATTATTGAAAATTATAAAACAGGTATAATAGTACCTCAGAAAAGTGTTGATGAACTTTCAAGTAGAATAATAGAGTTAATTGAAAAACCTGATTTAAGGAAAAGTCTGGCTGATAATGCATATGAAAGGTTATTAAAAAATTTTACACACAGGATTGCAGGAGAAAAATTCAAAGAAATTATAGATAATATCTTAAGAATTTAATTTTTTATGTGATATGAAGCACTCTCCCTGATCTGTAGTCATATAATGGCAGCGACGGCAAAAATCCGGATAAGATTTCTTTGTAAGAACAGCTTTTCTCAACTTCAATGCATTGGGGCTGTTCCATATATCTTTAAATTTCTTTTCTCCGATTTTTCCAAAAGGTAATTCTACATTATAATCTATATCACATCCTACAACGGTGCCATCCCAGAATATTTTAGGTTCCCTGAATGGAAATATACATTTAAATAAAGGCTTTTTATTTAAAGGTTTGTTGATTCCACTGTCAGGTAAATATGTTATAAAATTTTCGCTGCAGCTCTGGTTTATCAGTTTTTTACAGGTAAAAATATCTGCTTCCAGTTCTCTGGCCAGTTTTTCTACGTTCTGTATATCATCACTGTTCTGATGGGTTACAACGATCCTGAGATTGGTGCATGGATTTTTTTTATTTCTTATTCTCTTTGCTTCTGCTATAAGAGATGCACATCTTTTTATCTTTTCAAATTCCCCGGCAGAACGAAAAGTCTTCTTATAAATTTCCTCACTGCTGCCATCGATTGCAATATTAATACCTGTTAAACCTGAATCTACTAAAGAAAGAGCTTCATCAATACTTTGAATAAACTGTCCGTTAGTCGATGTCGTAGTAAAAATATTACGTTCCGTACAGGCCCGGACAAATTCTGGAAAATCTTTATGCAATAAAGGTTCACCCCATCCGTAAAGTATGACTGTTATAAGATAATCTCCCAGTTCGTCCAGTATTCTGTGGAAGGTTTCCTTTCTCATATAACCTTTCTCTCTGGTAATAAGATTATCCCCTGTAGGGCAGAGTCTGCATTTCAGATTACACATATTGGTAGGCTCTACATGTATAACAGGAGGAAAATTGAAAGCAAAAGGGCTACTGAGAAGTTTCTGTAAACCACATTTAATAAGATTTATTTTCTTTTTCTGCGACATACCGGTTACAGTAATTGGTATGCCTTCAGATATATAGTAAAACCTGTTATTAAATAAGAGGTCGGGAATTTTATATAATGCTTCTTTTATATTCATCCATGCCATAAAATCACCTCAGTCAACATGTGGAAGATTTGAAGATAACAATTTAATCTGCCTGGAATTACCTTTAAATGGGTTAAGTAATTTATAAACCCTGAGATTGGCAGTATGGTTGACACAGCTGTTACAATCACAGGCTTCGGGAAATTTATGTGTAACATTGATCATAGACGAAATCTTTCTGAATTGATTGTAAGAAGGACTGTACCATATGTCTTTAAAGGAATGTTCATAGATATTCCCGGGAGATCTGTAACAACGGCAGCAGGGGTTAACAACACCATCAGGGTCGATTAAAGCTGCAAGCCATCCGTAATAACATGGTATAAGTTTATAAAGTTCTGTCGTATTAAGCTGTTCTCTGAACACATTCAAAAAATTGATAATATTATGTTTGATTTTCCTGGCTTCAAGATAGTCTTTTACCCGGACAATTTCTTTCTTTATGTAATCAGACTGTTCTTTCGTAGGAGCCAGTTTCATAAGTCCCGGATCACCTACATCATCAAAAGGATTAAAAAAAACTCTATCTGCCTTTACAAGGTCTGCAAATTCGGCAAATTCAAAAAGACCATTGTAGTTTTCCCCGATAACTATGTATACAAGAGTGACTTCAGGATATTTTATACACAGTTCACTCTTCCTCTGTGCAAGATAAAGGAGGTTTTGCTTTAAATTATAAAAAGTATTATCTTTAACTCCCGGATGGGTGCGTAAATACATTTCATCTGTTCCTGCCATTACAGAAAATCGAATTTCATCAAATTTCATTTTTATAAGTTCATCTATCATATCAGTATTAAGAAGAATACCATTTGTATAGGTATGGCATCTGCAACCGGCATGTTTGATTCTGGCCATAATATTTATGGCATTTTTATTCACAAAAACTTCACCCTTACCGACCAGGCGAATATGACAGGTTCCCATATTTATAATTTCATCTATAAGGGTTTCGGCACGTTTCAAATCCATATCCAGTTTCTGCTGTGCGGCAATATATTTATCATCAGGTAATTCACAGTCTGTCTGCCTTGCCAGTCTCAATAAATTATAATTGGGATGTTCTGCATGAGGTGAATAAAAATAGCAGTGAATACACCTCATATTACAGCGATTGGTTAAAGATAGACTTACCATAAGAGGCCCTCCGAAGGCACGACCTCCATGGACAATACCGGTTACAGCTTTTGTATATGATAATAAATGATTTAAATTCAAAAGGACTCCTTATTTATCAGACCAGGGAAAGAGATATCCAAGGCCTCTTAAAAAATGAAGAGAAAATAAAAGAACTGGAATATATAATAAAACCCCTATTTTTTGGGTCTTCATAAAACCTTTAATACCACTTATAAATAAAGTTAATAAATATATAAATATTGAAAAGAAAAACAGGTGCCTTATATTCTGACTGAAAAAAGACAAAAATCCCAGTGCAGTTATCCCTGAGGTAAATAAAGCCAGAAGCATATGAGGTAACCTGTGGACACAGAGAGTTCTGACAGTACGGGCCATAAGAAAATTTCTCTTCATAAAAGCAAAATAATTTGTATCTCTGTAATGCCTGACAGGTATCTGACTGGAAAAGATAGATTTCTTACCTGTTTTCTCTATTCTTCTTATAAGTTCTATCTCTTCACAGACAGGCAGAGATTCATCGAATATTAAGAAACCTTCTTCATTTTTCAAAGAGACTGAACGGGCAATATCCCTGTTTAGAGCCATATTCCACAGTTTCGGGTAATATTTACTCATGCCGCCCGGTTTACGAACACCACCTGTACCAAGGAATGAATTTAAAACATAATCAAGAGCAAGGTCAAAAGCTTCACCTTTATGTTCAAGTATATCAGGCCCTCCGACTACAGCAATATCAGGATCACTCTGAAAAATTGCTTTTAAATTTTTTAGAGTTTCCGGAAAAAGCATACTGTCATCATCGGTAAAATATAAAACATTACCTCTCGCTGCATTACAGGCATTATTTAATTCTATAGAACGCCTCTTAGAACTGCTACAGATATATTTAAGATGAAATTTAGTTTCACATGCCTCTGCATCTACAATATTACGGGCTGTTTCATCATGTTCATGTCCTGAAACAAGAACTTCAAATTGATCTGCCGGAAAATCCAATTTATGTAATGATTTAATTGTATCAGTCAGTAAATTTCCGCCATGATAAACAGGTAAAATAATTGTGAACTCTATATTTTCTTCCATTTTTCTCTCTCCTTTAATTTCTGATTTCTTAAACTCTGGAAAGCTCCCATAACCCATGCCATTTTAAGCATATAAACTACAGGAAAGGTTTTAAAAAAATTCCTGAGGTAACTGTTTTTAAGATAAATAGATATAGTTGCCTTTAAAGCTATTAAAGGTGATGTTAAAAGAAGCAATAAAGGCGATCGTAAGATGAAAGGTGTATTCATAAGTTTATAATATTTATTTCTGAGTAAAATAGATGAAGTTCCGGTTCTAAAAGCACTTTTCAACATAAGGGGAACAGTCATTCTGTTATGGTTGTGTAAAACAGATGCGTGGGGAACAAAAAATAGTTTATATCCGTGCAATCTGCCACGACAGCTAATATCTATATCTTCTACAAGAGAAAAATCATTACGAAAACCTCCGAGTTCTTTTAAAACAGACATCCTGAACCCCATATTTGCACCGACAATCATATCTACAGGTCTTACCTCTCCTGCCGGTATAAAGGCATGAAATCCTGATATATTAAAACAGAGCTGTAAATAATTTAATAATGGACTTTCTATAGAACCTCCAATGACAGGGTGTTGGGAGAGATAAAAACTCATTTTTTCAACCCACTTTTCTGAGGGTATACAATCATCATCGGTAAAAAGCACATAATCACCTGCAGCTATTTCAATTCCACGATTTCTGGATAGAGGCAGACCAATATTAACAGGATTGGAAATATATCTGAGATTTGGTAATTCATTTTTTAATTTATTATATACACTGAAGGTGTCATCTGTTGAGCAGTCATCAACCAGTATAATCTCAAATCTTTCTGATGGAAATGTCTGCCTGGAAAGTGCTTCTAACGTAAGTTTAACCAGAGAGGCACGGTTATAGGTACAGATAATTATGCTGATATAGTTATCCAATAAATTCTTCTCCTGTATATTATCTCTGTAATAGATTGGCTCTATTCAATATTATACCATTTAAAAAATTAAAAATATATTATAGTAACAAAAAAATAACTCTTTCAAGGATATTTTTTACCTTCTGTCGAAACATCCGTAATATCTTATAATATGGAAAATTTAGCAAAAAAAACAGGACGGATTTTATAAGTAAAAATGAAACTCATTATTCAAATACCATGTTACAATGAAGCAGATACTCTGCCTGTTACATTGAAAAATCTTCCCAGAATAGTTGAAGGCTTCACTGAAGTTGAATGGTTAATTATCGATGACGGCAGTACAGACAGTACTGTAGATACTGCAAAAGCAAATGGAGCAGACCATATTATACAGCTTACAAAGCATCAGGGACTTGCCAGGGCATTTACGAGAGGAATTGAAGAATGCCTCAAACATGGAGCAGATGTAATAATAAATACTGACGGAGACAATCAATATAATGCACTGGATATTCCGGCACTTGTCAGACCTATTCTGGAAGGTAAAGCAGATATTGTTATAGGTGCAAGACCAATTAATAAGATAAAACATTTTTCTCCTTTAAAAAAATTACTGCAGAAACTGGGAAGCACTTTTGTCAGAATTATAAGTAATACAGATGTAAAAGATGCTCCGAGCGGTTTTCGAGCTTTCAGCAGAGATGCAGCCATAAACCTCAATGTATTCAATCCTTACACCTATACACTTGAAACAATCATTCAGGCAAAACAAAAAAATATGACAATAGTCTCTGTACCTGTAATGGTAAATGAAGATTTAAGGCCTTCAAGACTTGTAAACAGTCTTTTTTCTTATATAAAAAGATCTTTTATTACTATAGTAAGGATTTTTATAATCTATCGTCCTTTCAGATTTTTTATAACTATAGGACTGTCATTATTTTTAGCAGGCTTTTTAATAGGTTTAAGATTTTTATATTATTACTTTACTTTCAGTCCTTCAGGTCATGTGCAGTCATTAATACTTGCTTCTGTTTTACTCGGTATTGGTTTTCAAACCATCCTTATTGCTTTTATTGCAGATTTACTGGCAGTAAACAGGAGAATCCTGGAAGATATACAGTATAGATTAAGAAAAATAGATTACGGGAAGAAAGAATAATGTTCAATTTTTAAACAGATCGAAATAAATATGTGCGAAATATATCATGGTGAAAGCAAGTCAGGGGTTGTCAAGAAATAACCTCATCATATTTACAGTCTATATCGTGACGTGTAACGCGTAACGCGTGACGTGAGGATGATAACCGTTCTAACAATTTGCCAGGGTTATTTTCTTACAGTCTCTCAGCAAGAAGTCTCCTCTATTCCCTTCTCAGGCTCAGTATCCGGCTTATATCCAGTAGATAAAACTTTTGATGTATCAAAATCCTGATTGAGACTTAATATATTCACTTTTGAGACAGAAATAAAAGGTTCTTTTCCGGGATATACTATGGAAAAACATTTCTGAAAAAAGAAGGCCAGAGGTAAAGCTATTATTCTCGGGATCATAACAGATGGAATATTTACTCCAAGCTTTTTCGCTATAACCTGACTCATCTCTGAAACAGTGAGGGCTTTACTGTCTGCAATTATATATATTTCTCCTAAATTACCATTGAGGGCTGTATGAATAAAACCTTTACAGAGATTATCTATGTGAACCATATGAATCTTATTTTTACCATTTCCAACTATAATAAATCTTTTCTTTTTTATCAGATTGATGAGTTTATAAAGAAAACCGTTATCACCAGGTCCGTAGACTATGGAAGGTCTTACTATGATGCAATTTTCATAATTAAGACAGAGTTTTTCTCCTTTGACTTTAGAAATATGATAATAGCCTTCAGGATTTAAAGGAGATTTTTCGGAAAGTCCTGTTCCAAAGCCCATAACTCCTACTGTACTGCAAAAAATAAATCTTTTAACATTACGTGAAGCTTTCAGGAGTTTTTCTGTCAGGAGAATATTGATCTCTTCATATTCTTTCCATGGAAGTCCTGTTTCTCCCCTTAAAGCAGCAAGATGAAATACTATATCTATATCTGACATGGATGATTTCAGGAACGAGTCATCAAATAAATTACCGTGAAGTACTTTTACTCTTTTATCTATTTTATCTATATGTGACGTCTCCCTGAGAAGAAATCTTACATTGTAATTATGAAGGAGAAGTATCTCTGAGAGTTTTTTTCCTATAAAGCCTGTAGAACCGGTGATAAGTATATTCATAACAGGATTAATAAAGCTGCATAAATAGTATTTTATTCTGTTTACCGGATTCCTGTGAATATAAGTAAATTAGAATATTTGTATCTATAAAGTTTCTATCTTTCATTGGCTTCATCTCTGTTAAACCTGAATTCCTCTGTATTAATTTTTATAACTGATAGAGAATTAAATATTTTTTTTACTACAGGTTTAATTATTACTTCCATTTCTTTATCTAAATAATCATCAGGAAGTTCTATGAAATTTTTTAATTCCTTACCTTTTACAATTTTTCTATAAATTTCAACTGTCATAAGAATTTCCCTTTCTATTTAAAAGTTTCACTAAATCTATTTTACCATAGCAGACAAAATATTCAATAATAATTTTTTAAGTTAAAGGGTTTAACTCTTAAACATTTTGCGCTATAATTATGAGAAATTTCAGTTAATAATCCTGTCACGCATTACGCGTTACCAGTTACGATTTTAATAAAAGGAGTAATGTTATGAGTAACAAATTTTCCACATTAGAATCCATACTTAAAGCCTGTAAAAATCCTGAAAGAAAAGAGAAGGTAACATATTTTGTTCCTGGAGCATGGATGTTAGACCCTCTGAGAGGAACGGAACATCTTCGTGAAATGGTATCTTCAGAAGAAATTATTCGCACTGTATCAGTAAACTCTCCCTATAAATTAATAGAAGAAACAATAGAAAAAATACTGTCATATAATAAAGAACATGGTGAAACTAAAAAAGACATAGACTTGAAAACAGGGAGAGGCATAAAAGCAGTAAATTCCCTTGCAAGGGTTCTTTCCATGTATGATCATAACTGTGACGGTGTTATAGGTTCATCCGGCACAGAACATATTATCCTCAATTCAGAAGGCATCTGTGAAATGGGAACCTTTATCAAAAATATACTTGTTCTGCCATATCTTAAAGCACTGGGGTTCAATACGATCCATCTTCAGCCAATAACGGAAATAGGAGTCTACGGTAAAAAGGGAAATCTCGGTTCTCCTTTTGCCATAAGGGATCCTTTCTCTATAGACCACAATCTTGCAGATCCTCTTTTTGACTTTGATGCGGAAAAACAGTATATTGCCTTTATAGAAGCTGCCCATGCCCTGGGAATGATGGTGGTTCAGGAGGTAATACCGAGAACTCTTTCCATAGACTCCAGGATACTTGAGAAAAACCCTGAATATGGCTACTGGATAAAAGAAGGTTCTATTAAGAGAATGCCTGATTATTATCATACTGATTATGAGTATTCCACATCACAGGGAAAAAGAAGGTTTTCCGACAGAAAATCATTTGAAGACTGGTTTTTCAGTGAATATCAGGGTAAAATTTACAGTGGAAAATACGGGATAGACGATCTTATAGATGTAAATAAAACAGATCCTGAATATGTAAGTTTCTTTGTAGAAACACCTGATGAGGTAAAAAGAGAAGAAAACGGAAGACTTGTGGGATATTATAAAAATTCTCAAGAGAAAGCAGAGGTCTTCCCTGCTTTCTGTGATACTCCCTTTGAAATTCAGCCTTTCTGGCAGGATGTTACCTATCTTCGTCTTTATAAGGACAATCATGGTGACTTACCTATTGTTAATCCCCTTTCTTTTGTCACTGCAAAATTCTTTAAAGATGTAGAACCTGAAATAGAAAGAAAATACAGGAATGAGCCTGTATGGAATATGATTACAGGGTATTTTGATAAATTCAAACATATGGGTGTTGACGGATTTGTGCTGGATATGGGTCATGCCCTTCCTGACGATCTGAAATCTGCTATAAAGAAAGTTCTTCCAAATCTATGGGAAGAAAATCTTGCAGCAGGTTTTTCATTCCTTTCAGAAACTCCAGCTGTTATAACAGGAAAGGTTTTTGCCTATGGTGAACCGGGATATAATAACAGGGAAGAAATGAAATATTATGAGGAAAACCCGGTTGAAACAGTAAGGTTTCATATAAAAAACATGAGGCGCCTTTTTGAAGAGGTTTCGGAATTTGAAACTTATAAAGGAAAAATGTTTGGCTATCCTGATAATTATAATACAAAAAGAATAGGCCAGTCCACTGCAACAAGGATTCTCACTGAAGCTCCATTAAGACATGGAACTATACCTGATTTCACAAAAGCCCCTGTGGATCAGGATAAGGCAAGAAAAATTTCTCTTCTTTACTACAGTTTATTCAGCATATTTTCTGAAAAAGAGGACAGTCCTTTTCTCTTCAACCCGGTTTTCGGCACGGAATTTGTTGCCACTTCCACTGTAAATGTAGGTTTAAATACCCATATAGATGAAACTAAACAGTTTTTCGATTATATGAGTCTTGATGAACAGCATGCAAAACCTGAGGCAGAAAAATTACTCCTTATGAGTAAACCTGATGCTTCTACCGGTGAATGGACAGGGAAAAATCATTTTATCGGTGAAATACTGGAGCTAAACTCTTCTATTGAACAGTTAAAACCTCTTTTAAATAAACTTAAACATTTGGAAGTATTAAATACAAGAAACAGAGAGGTCTTATTTATGTCACTCTCTTCTCAGGAAGGAGAGGGAGAAAAACTTGCTATAGCGGCAAATCTGGATTTAGACAGAGAACATATAGTAGAAATGCCATTCTGTATAAATCATTATTATTTCAACAGACCGGTTCACTCACCGGAGGAAGGTTTAAAGGGACAGGTAATCTTACCGCCAGGTCATTTAACTGTATTTACCTTTTAATTTTCAACAGGGGGTCAATGACCCCCTGTTGAAAAGTCTTCTAAAATCCACTGTTAAGAGATTTTACCAGATCTGATGATGCAGTGAATTCGCCGCCTGTAGCATTGGAACTGTTTGTTCTATATTTTATATCTTCCAGAACAGCCTGTGGCAGATTGAAATTTATATCTCCTTTATTGTAATCCACATCTCCTCCCATTATCTGCATAAAAAGCCTCAGAGGAACATAAACCTTATCATCAGAACCCATTATAGGAGGATCATAATATCCCATTTCATCCAGATATGCAGTAGTCCATTTGCCATTTTTCGGATTATTTTCTATCAGAGCATAACTGTTTACCATAATTGCCCACCAGTAATGATTGGTAGAATAAGGTGTATCACCTTTTCCTACCGTGTCTTCAATAACGATAACCTGATTTACCCTGTCCCATGAAATGGCAAATCCAAAGGCTTCCTGAAACAAAGATACAGGTGCAAAAGCTCTTCCGTTCAGGATTTCAAGTGCTACTGTATCAAGATATTTTCCATTCAAATAAACTTTAGACTCTTTCATATCGTACGCTGCATAAGCAGGATAGAGAGAAAATATAATTATTGAGAAAAAAAGAACAAAAAAGATTACTTTTTTCATAAAAACTTCTCCCCTTTCTTTGATTAAAAATATATATAATTTATTAAATTCTGAAAAAATTTCTAAAACCTTTAAGATTAAAAAAAATTTTATTATTAATTTTGACTTTACAATATTTATCAGGTAAAATATTTTCACTATTTCAAATTGAGAGGTGGGAATTTATGAAAACAGAAGCAATACTTGTAAGACATGGAGAAACAGAGGCCAACAGATTGAATATTTTTCGCGGCCGTCTTGATGTAAAATTAAATGAAAACGGCAGAAAACAGGCAGAGGAAATTGCAGAAGCTCTGGAACAAAAAAAAATAAAGGCAATTTACTCATCACCTCTGAGCCGTGCCATTGAGACTGCAAAAGCCATAGGGGAAAAGAAAAATCTGAATGTAAATATAGCAGAAGGTTTTAACAATATAAACCTGGGAGAATGGGAAGGAAAACCGAAAGAAGAGGTTAAAGAGAAATATCCTGAATTCTGGCATCAATGGGTATATGATACGGAACATGTGCAGGTTCCGGGAGGAGAAAATTTAGGTAACGTAAGAGACCGTGCTTTTAAAGCTCTTAAAGAATTGATGGAAGAAAATAAAGGAGAAACCTTTATTGTAGTATCCCACAGATGTGTTCTCAAGGTACTTCTTTCTGCAGTTCTTGATATACATGGCAAATATTTCTGGAAAATTTATCTGGACAATGGTTCTTACAGTAAAGTAGAGTATGATGAAGATAAAGGTTTTACTGTTACATGTTTAAATGAGGCATGTCATATATCTAAAAAGGTATATGAGGAATTTTAAAACGTGATGTGTTAAATAAGTTGAGGGTTTATAGTTGAGGGTTTAAAATCAAACTCTCAACTATAAACCTTAAACTCCCTTCACGTTTCACTCTTCACTCTTCACCATTCACGTCAATATTAAAATCTGCAAGCAAATCACATATTATGCCATAGGTCTCAACTGTAGAAATTTTGAGTTTATTAAATAAAGCTCCCGGAGCAGAAGAAGGATCTTCATTTCTGTAACTTGAAAATTTAACTAAATATTTCATTGTCTCTTTCGTCACTTCATCATCTGCAGCTACAGTCAATCTATAAAGATCCCTTAAATTCTTAATAAAATAGAAGTATTTTTTTAGAATCTCTATCTTTTCTTTAGATGAAGGAATTTTTTCAACAAAAATATCAAATAAATTTTCACCTATATGTTCTCTTATATGAAATTTTGCTTTAAAAACAAGAAGGAAGTTCTCTATATCTCTGAGCCCTCCCCGGCATTCTTTGAGATTAATGGACTCTTTTGAAAGGGCTGCCTCTGAGATATGCCTTGCTTTCATATCACCTATCATATGAGAAATATAATTTTCCGATTGATCAAAAATAAATGGCTTAATTATTCTATCTTCACATTCTTTCTCAATCTTTCTGCCTCCTATAAGCAATCGTGAACCGAGCATCTGAGATTTATCTATAAAGCTTTCTTCCCTGTCTTCTTTAAAAAATTCTTCAAGCTCTCCTAACATGGTTACATAATGGCCGAAATGTTCTATAAATCTGTAATGTGTAAGCATACCTCTTTTTATAATTTCAGAATTCATCCTGGTTATTATTCTGGTCAGAACTTTTCTCAGATCTTCATCATTTGAATCAATTAAAACTATTACATCAAAGTCATCAACATAGGCCTGTTCTCTCGCATGTCCTCCTGCTTCATATATACCGAAGAGATCATCTGTAATAATTTTATGACCTTCCTGATTTTCCACTTCTTCTTTACATATAAGAAAAAGATTTGTAAGATAATTATCGGAAAACTCTGTAAATTCTGAATTTATCTGTTCTGTAGAAACACCGCTTAATGTAAGGAGAGCCACACGAACAAATTCATAGGTATAGTAATCTCCAAGTTCTATCTTTCTTTCTTTTATATATTCAAGATCTTGAAGTTCTCCGAAAATGCCTATGTTTATTTCTTTAAGTTTATCAGGAAAATTGAGGAAATTTACATAATCTGGATACTTCTGAAATATACTGTAAAAAAAACCTTTAAAATAACTGCTTGTAGAGTAATGGAGGAAACATAAATGTTTAAATCTGGCGAGTTTTTCACTCAATTCCTCCACTGTTTCTTCATCTACTATCTTTTCAAATCTCTTTATCTCTTCCACCTGAAGTGCCATAAGATAATCGTTTATTAAAGGAGTTCCCTCTTCGAAGAGTTCCAGTATTCTGTTTGTAACATCATTGAATGTGGGAAGTTCGTCCAGAAAAACCATATTAAATTGATGAAAAAGTTGTTCCCCGCCAAATTTTTTCCCATGTTTGAAGATTGCTCTGAAAAGTACAAAAAGAGGATAGAAAGAATATCTTCCCAGTGAAATATAACTTTTTATTATAACTTTTCTTCTCCCTGACGATAATAAAGAAAAATCCTTTATAAATCTGTTAATCACCTTTCCGTCCGGTCTGAGTATGGACTCAAGAATATCATCCCAGAAGGTATTACCTCTGAAAAATCTGCCTCTCTTTATATATTCTACAGCAATATTCAATCTTTTCTTTTTTACTTTCTCTTTTAAAGGAGTAAGTGCAAATTTTTCTATCGTATTACTTACATGGGTACGAAATTTACCTACCATAGGAGTTTCTTTACTTACACTGTCCATATGGCCATCATCATGCTGCAAATCCTGAGTTAATTCTGAAAAAACAGTAATAGAGCTTAAATGAACAGTAAGTCTGTCAAACAGTATTTCTGCTATTTCATGGGCTTTTTTAACCTGTTCATGATAATCATAAACCACATAATGCCATGGCCTTATAGAACCACTCATTTCATAGCCGAGAAAGCCGGCTATTCTATCCATATCATCAAATACATAGGCTTCATTCAGCATTATATCTTCTTCCTGTACTACAAAAAGCTGATAGATATATCTGAATATCTCGACAGAGCTCAGAACTTCTGCAAGCTGAATATAAAGCTCCCTGTCATCACTTTCCAGTTCCACAAGTTTCTCAACTATATCCCATGCATTGACCTCATCCAGACTCCATATGGATTTGGCTACATAAACAAATCCTTTAAGCATTCTGATACTGTCAAGTTTTGGGTTTAAATAATCTTTTTTTGGTTTTCTCAATAAAAGAGAATGTAATTCACCGAGAATTCCTCTTATATATGCCTCATGATATTTATTATCACCGTAAGGATTGTAAAAATATTTACATATTATTTCTCTTTTGAGATCATTGAAAAGTTCATCACTGCCAAATATCTTCGCTGCTCCAAGAACTTCGGTAATGAAAACAAAATCATAGGTATTGGTAGAAAGATAATCCCAGAACTCGTGAACTGTAGAGTAATATCTATCCATACCCATCATTTCTGCAAGATGGAAATGGAGTCTTGTAGAATGAACAAGCATCTGTTTGTTCAGTTTACTTATGGCAAGACCAAAACTCTTGCTTAATACCGGTTCCCCTGTTAAAATTCCAATATCTATATCATCCTGATCTGCTCTTGCACCAACACTGCATATGGTAAATTCAGGCATCTCTTCTCCATCCATAAATAAATACAGAAGTTTGCTCATATAATTCCCGGTAAGAGCCCTGAATTTTTTCCCTGCTTTTCTCATAAATGCTTTATAAATGGCAAGTCTCTTACTGTCTTTTGATGTTACAAGTTCCATGCTGAGAGCATCAAGAGCTTTCAGGTTCATATTAAGAAACTGTACTGCATAATAACAGCCGAGAAAATTGAGCTTTTCTTCTATGTTTCTTCCTACTTCTATGATGGTATCCATTTCATCGGAGAAATCACGAAAATTCCAGAAATGAACCTTATCCAGACTGTCATTTCTTTCAAGTGCTTCCATAAGGTCATCTTTATATTTCAACATGGTGTAAATATATTTATGATTGTGCTTTCCGAGCTTTTTAGCTCCTTCTTCCAGCTTTAAAAAAAGGTTCTGCAATGTTATTATTCTCCTTTTATTATCGTGACGAGAGGATTATCTATGGATTGATTATGAATTATGAAAAGTGTGACTAAATCCTCCAGGTTATAATATAGCCTCCATGAAAAATTTATATAAATATATTATATGAAATAGTGAGTGGAAGATTTCCTGTTCTTCGCTCATTACATTATTTTATTACTGTTTGAGACTAAAATCAGTCATATCTGTTACTTTCATAATTTTTTTAGTAACTCGTAACTGAATAAATATGTTCACACAAATCAGGAGCGAGGTCTACTCGCTCCTGAAGAATAACAGTTTATAAAAATACTACAAATAGTTTATATTATTAAAATCAGGTTTTAGGTTTTAGGTGCCGGGTTTTGGGTTTTAAGATTCTTAACCCAACACCTATAACCTAACACCCAAAACCCTCATATGAGACAGTTATTTTTACTTCATTCCTAAGTTTTTCCTGCACTGCCTGTGCCACCGCCGCCTGAAGCGGATGCACCTGCACTGCTGCCACCACCTGCACTGGCACTGGCACCGGAACCACCTTTGTCACCTGACGAAGAAGCTGATGAACTGGCACTGCCTCCGTCTGATTTTGCTGAAGAGCCTGCACCGTCAGTCTTTGAACCTGCCTGAGCACTGGCGCCGGCACCGGAACTACCTTTGTCACCGGAAGAAGAGGTTGATGAACTGGCACTGCCACCATCTGCTTTTGCAGAAGAAGATGCACTATCAGTCTTTGAAGCTGCCTGAGCACTGTCAGGGCCTGCCTGAGCAGAAGATGTTGCATCACCTGCCTGAGCGTTAGCAGAAGCTTCCTGAGCACCTGTTTTCGCATCTGCCTGAGAATTCTGAGCAGCTGCGCCTGCCTGAGCAGCTGCGGCGTCTCCTGCTGCCGCTGCCGCTGCAGTGGCAGAAGTTTCAGTAGCTGAAGTAGATGCAGAAGCAAAATCACCCTGAGCAGTTCCCCGGGCAGTTGAATTTGATACTGCCTGAGAAACATTTTCTTTAGCAGCAGTTTCTGCAGCACTCTTAACATCTGCAGCAGTTCCTCCGCTTGCTGCCGCACCTACAGCAGCAGCAGTCTGTTCTCCTGCTGCTTTTGCAGCTTCAGGAGTAGCACCTGCTGCAAGGGCTGCATTTTCTGTAGACTGAGCAGCTGCTTTTGCTGCCGCATCAGCAGTATTTGTACCTGCTGCAGCGCCTGATGTGGCCACTGATACCCCTCCGGGGGTAGAAGCTGAGGCTGCTGTTCCTCCTGTTATACCATTTACTGCATTTGATGTAGCATTGGAGGCTGCTGATGCCATACCCTGTATTCCTGCTCCCTGTGCAGCAGCATCATGTACTGCCTGAGATGCCTGCTGACCTGCTGCTTTTGCAGCTTCAGCACTGGCACCTGCTGCCAGAGCCTGAGATTCTGCCGCTCTTGAAGCAGCATCAGCTGCTGCTGAAGCTACATTATCACCAACACCAACAGCTGCATTGGCAGCTACAGCACCGGCAGTACCTGCCGAGGCTGCTGCTGCAGATACTGCTTCTCCAACAGAATCTACTGCTGCCGAAGCAGTTAAACCACCGGGGCCTGTTATTCCTGCTGAAGCAGAAGCTGCACCACTGGCACTTGCCGCTGCTGCAGTAGCTCCATTAAAACCTGCACCTCCGAACGTAGAGGTAGCAGCTGCTGCATGAGTTTTATCTTCTGGTGTTTCCTCACCTGGAACAGGTTCAGGAGAAGGCCCACCTTCTATAGCTCCTGTACCTGCACCGGCTATAGCTCCTGCACCTTCACCGGAAAAAGCACCGGACATGGAAGCTTCGCCTGCACCGGAAAAGGCTCCGGCCATAGCTGCCGATCCTGCACCGGAAAAAGCACCGGACATAGAAGCTTCACCTGCACCGGAAAAAGCACCGGCCATATCACCAGCTCCAGAGCAGCCGAGAAAGGCCCCTGCCATAGACATCATATCCATTCCCTGTCCCATAGATCCAGAACATCCCATTCCGCCCATCATGCCAGAACCACCCATCATGCCAGCTCCGCCCATCATGCCAGAACCATCCATCATACCAGATCCGCCCATCATGCCAGAACCACCCATAATACCGCCGGCACATCCCATTCCCTGCATCATTTCTGCCATACCTGGGCAATTACCCTGCATGGCCATACAATTTCCTCCACCCATCATCATTAAAAGTTTTTTCATCATTTTGAGCATTTGCGCCATCATTATAAACATCTGCTGTGGATTCATACCTGACATATTTCCAAATGACTGACCTCCACCGTAATAATTATTAATTACAGTAGTTGATTGAGAAGAATTACCAATTGAAGCACCCATTTTATAAAATCCCCTTTCTTAGTAAACTGAAGTTAATATATTTAATCGTGACGCGTGACACGTGATACGTGATACGTGACGCAGAGATTACTACAATATTGATTACAAATATTATATCACAACAAAATATTAAAAAGTAAAGAAGAAAAATATTTAATCTTTTTAACAAATAAAGATGAGTTATGTTATAATAACTTTTACAGTATTTGTATAGAATAGGAGGACTATTTATGGCAAAATTAATATACAAATTTTTAAAAGGACAGGAAGACAGGTATCAGGTAAGCACTATTTCTTCTGAAACAATAATGAATGATAACACAGAAGAAAGTAGAAAAGACAATAGTGTCAACATGGAACTGGTTCAAAAACTAATTGATCTTGATAAAGACGGCACTGGCCATATTGTAATTATAGTAGATAAAGGCCCTCCTGCAAATGATGGAGGCAAACAGACCTATTTTATGAAAATGGCTACAAATGGAAAAATACTGGTAAGTTCTTCAGGACAGATGCAGAATAATACTCCTTCTCTACCTGACAGAGATGTTTTACCAGGTAATTCCTGGATAGGAGAAAGTCTTGTGAACCTTCCGGGGGTAAAATCATCAAAGCCTTACAAAAATACTTATAATCTGGAAAAATTCGAAGATATTAAGGAATATAACTGTGCTGTAATAGGTATGAAAAGCGAAACGCTGAATGTAGAAATAGATATACCCGCCTATCCTGATGTTAAAGTCAAACAGGTTATTAACAGTAACGGGAAAATATATTTTGCACATGAAGAAGGCAAATTAATTAAATCCATTACCAATACTTACAGTACATCATATCTTCCTGATAATAAAATTATGGAAACAGAAATGACAGTAAAGGTAGAAATAATCTGATAAGTGAAAGAGAAAAAAACCGGTCTTTCGACCGGTTTTTTTCCTGAATTTTCTTTAAAATAAATTAATTCTTTTTATCCAGAAACAGTCTTAACGTGCAGTCTTTTGTATTTTTTGAATTTATTAAAGGATAAAAATAATAAGTTCCGGCAGGCAGGGTTTTTCCCACAGCTTTTCTGTAATTCTTTTCCTGAAAAACAGTTTTATATTTATCATTGAAAACTTTTATTCCTATATCTCCTGAGCTGTTACCACGGAAAATAATGCTTGAAATAACTATATTGGAAATAACTACAGGTTTATTAAATGTATAGCCCTGGCAGATAAATTCCCAGCCGCTTTTTCCCTGTCTCTGGTTTCCATAAACACTATAATCACTTTCAGGAAATTCATCACAGTTGCTGTAAATTATATCATTTATATAATAGGCACCTTTACTGTCTACATAGGGATTGCCAGGAGAAGAGCTGTAGGTTCCGCTGTTTTCTTTAATTGTAACACTGCCGCTGTTATCTACATAATATTTTTTATCAGGATTTGTATATATAACAGTTCCGCTATTGTTTATATTGTATTGACTGTCAGGAGTGACATATATAACATTCCCCTTATTGTCCACATAATACTGCTGCCCCTTATCGTCCAACTTTACATTTCCACTACCATCTACATAGGTATTACCACCGCTTTTATTATTGACAATAACCTGACCATTTTTATCTACATAAGTTGAACCTTCACTACCATTGACAATAACCTGCCCATTTTTATCTATATAAGTCGAGCCACTTTGACCACTGGTATTTATATTACCACTGGAATCTATACTGGTAGTTCCTGCTTCACCTTTAATTACAATATTACCGTTATCAATATTAATGTAATCTCCCAGCGATATTTGAGTAACTCCTGCTATTACAAGAAACATGATGATAAAAATATTAAAAAAATAAGAAAACCTTTTTTTCATAAATATCTCTCCTTTATATTAAAACTTTTATTTATTATTATATAAGAAATATTCTCTATTTACAAGATTTTTTTATTTAATACTGTTAACGGCATATAGAAGGATTCATTTATTATAAAGCGAATTTTTTAAACAATAAACTATTTTCACATGGGGAGACCATTTATCAGTGAAGAGCAATCAGTGAAATGTATTTATTACCGATCACTGGTCACTGGTCACTGGTCATTGATTATGAAACTGATTAAACTTTCTTCGGAACAGCAGACTATAATTAAAAATCCTGTAAAGAGTAAAATTTTCCTTGAAGGACCTGCCGGTTCAGGGAAAACTACTGTTGCAGTAAATCGCATTATCCATTTGCTCTCAGAAGGAGTAAGAGGAGATTCCATTTTAATAGTTGTACCTCAGAATACTCTGGCAACACCTTACCATGTCATAAAAAATCCTGAACTCACAGGAGGTGCTGTCGTAACCGTTCAAACAATGAGCGGACTTGCCAGAAAAATGATAGAAATATACTGGCCTCTCATTGCACAGAAAGCAGGTTTTTCCGGATCAGAGAAAGAACCAAAATTCCTTTCCCTGGAAACAGCCCAGTATTATATGGCAGCTATAGTAAAACCTTTTATTCACAGAGGATATTTTCAGACAATAACAATAGAGAGAAATCGTATTTACAGCCAGATTTTAGATAATCTTAATAAAGCATCTCTTGTTGGTTTTCCTTTCAGTACCATTGGAGAAAAATTAAAATCTTCACTGACAGGTGAAAAAATTCTGGAAAAAACCTGTGATGAGGTTCAGCTCTGTGCCAGTGAGTTCAGAGCATTCTGCATGGCCAATAATTTACTTGATTTTTCTCTGAAGATGGAGATCTTTTTCAATTATATCTGGACATGTTCTGCCTGTTACAGACATCTTACGGAAACCTTCAGTCATATTATAGTGGATAATATAGAAGAAGATACGCCTGTAAGTCATGATATATTGTCAGAATGGATTTCACTGAGTAAATCAGCCTTAATTGTTTATGATACAGACGGTGGTTACAGATCTTTCCTCGGTTCGGATACTATTAATGCATATAAACTTAAGAACATATGTTCGATTAGTTCTACTCTGCAGAATTCCTTTATAACATCTCAAAACCTTAGAGCTTTTGCCTTCCAACTGGCCAAATCTTTAAAAAGATCTGACAGGGAAGAAAAAGGAAATATAAGATCAATACTTACCTATAAACCTCACAGATATCATATAGAAATGCTTGACTGGGTTTCAGAAGAGATAGAATTACTGGTGAAGGAGTATCATGTAGAACCGGAAGACATAGTTATCCTTGCACCTTATCTGACAGATTCACTTCGTTTTTCTCTTATGAACAGACTCAAAGAGAAAAATATACCTGTCCGATCTCATCGCCCATCGAGAGCTCTGAGGGAAGAACCGGTAACACAGTGTCTCCTTACGCTTTCTGCAATTGCCCACCAGTCATGGCGTATTATACCGGGTAATTTCGATGTAGCCTATGGGCTCATGCAAGCAATAGAAGATCTTGATCTCGTAAGAGCTCACCTTATAGCAGACAATCTCTATATAACAGAAAATAACAGGCCATGTCTTGCTCCTTTCGATAAGATAAATACATCTCTTCAGGAACGTATTACCTATGTTCTTGGAGATAGATATGAAATGCTGCGTCTATGGATAGAAGATTATATAAAAGGAGATATTGCAGAACTTGACCATTTTTTAAGTAGAATCTTCAGTGAAATACTGTCACAGAAAGGTTATGGATTTTACGGCACCTTCGAGAAAGCTGCCATAGCGGCAAATCTTATAGACTCAATAAAAAA
>Ga0351886_10285_pt1 | contig 20578 bp, 11 predicted proteins | sample TotcelFGM3001L14_FD_206761 | JGI IMG/M metagenome (GOLD analysis project Ga0351886, IMG submission 206761) | Enriched cells from coal bed in the Powder River Basin, Montana, United States - Total cells FGM rep3 HSBNCT.FGM.300.1.L14 ... | reverse complement strand
ACGGTCTGGTTCATATAGGTAATGTAAGATGTGGTTTTAAAGAAGCAGTTGAAATAAAAGACTGGGAACCGGTATTTAAAGAAATCTCTTTAAATCCTGATAAAATAAAAGATGTTTATATAGTGATAGAACCATTTGCACCTGAATGGATTGCAGGACATGCCCTGTCATATTTCGAATTTGAAGATGACGGGAAATTAACAACATCAGACGGAAAAACATCACAGGGCCTTGTTCTTTCCATAGAAGCAAGATTAAAAGAAGGACAGGATTACAGTCTCATAGACGGAATGAAAAATAAATTTAAAAATGTCTATCAGCTCGGCACATGGGAAGATTTTGTTCAGAAAGGCTGCAGAAGAGCAGGTCATAAGCTCATAAGATATAAACTGGATTTAAATAAAGAAGAAAAAAAAGAATTACTTAAAAAAAATCTTGAAGAAGCCTTTAAAGACAGAATCAGTGATTATTACAATACCCTGAAAAACAGCTGTTATTCCAATCAGGTCCGTATGATAAATTCCGTACTCCCTGAAGAGAGAAAAATAAATGAATGGATTATACCGAATATAGTAAATAATCCCGGAGCAAATATACCGAATGCAGCAGGTTTTGCCCTTGGTTCGGCGGGAATAATAGAAAATGCTCCCCCTGTTATAACAGAACCTGATAAAACACTCTTTCCTGATAAACAGGTAAAAACTTCTTTTATAGGCAATGCACTGAAAGCTGCCAGCGATACCAGAGGGTGGGAATTCATGTCGGGCCTTACGGGAATGGCCCTCGGCACAGCCCTGGGAAGTCTTGTTCTGCCTCCTGTTCTGGCAATACCTACTACAGGCCTTATAGGAGGAGTTGTCGGTCTCAATACAGGCGAATGGATAAAAAGGGAAAGTCATTCCATATTAGAACCATCTGAAAAATATTTATAAGTAAAAAGTTTAAAAATTCTCCCCATGAAACAGTTTATGGGGAGAATTTTTTGGTATTTTAATCAGGGTGTTCTGACGATACGAAAACCTGTGGATATACGGCGAAAATCCGGTGTATCACCGCCATGATACAATGACTGGCAGCAATAGTCCGAGTCGAATGAACTGCCGCCGCGAATGACACGGCGGGATGAGTGAACATCATACCAGTCACTGCACCATTCCCATACATTACCGGCCATATCATATAAACCCCAGGCATTTGGTTTTTTAAAGGCAATATTCCTTATTTGTAACCTCATACTTACCTGTGTAAAAATCTTCTAAAGTAATGACTTTTTCTCCCATCTGAAAAGTTCCGCCTTTAATTAAGACCATTTCCTCTTTAAGAATAGCCATTCCTTCACACTCTTTTTTATATTTCCAGTCAACTAAAGCCCAGTTTTTAGCAATATTACATTTCATAAGTGTATAACCTCTGTTATGAAACAATTCTTTAATGTCCTTATAATCATCTGCCAGTAAATTAAGTTTAAATATAAATAAAGTTATAAATAAAGTTATAATAAAAATATAATTTTTTTTCATATTACCAGCCTTCTTTTATATGATTTTATCATTTTTCATTGCTTCCTTCCTCCATTATACCGTATCTGTCCAGTACTATCCATATTATTGGTCAAATCACTATTTCACAGAAGGAATATAACCTGAGAGGGTGAATTTTATTTATCAGAAAGGTGGTTTTAATGTGTCAGATAATATAATAAAATTAAATCCCAATAAAATAGTAGCATATCTTCAAAAAAGTCCTGAAGAATTTACCAGAAAAGATATCATTAAATTTATAGAAAATAATAATATCAGAATGGTTAATTTTCGGTTTACAGGAGGAGACGGAAAACTTAAGACTCTTAATTTCGTGATTACAGGTAAAGGACAGTTAGACAGAATCCTCTCTACAGGGGAAAGGGTTGATGGTTCAAGTCTATTTTCCTATATAGATGCATCGTCAAGTGATCTCTATGTTATACCGAGATATAAAACAGCCTTCGTGAACCCCTTCTCTTCCGTTCCATCTGTAGATATACTCTGTTCTTACTATACAAATGAAGGACTGCCTCTTCCCAGTGCTCCCGAATATATTGTAAGAAAAGCTCATAAATCTCTTAAAGAAACAACAGGTCTTACAATGGAAGCCATGGCAGAACTTGAGTATTACGTTTTGTATGACAGACAGGGCCTTTATCCCATAGTGGGACAGAAGGGCTACCAGGAGTCTGCTCCTTTTATAAAATGGGAACATATAAGATGTGAAGCTATGGATGCCATAGCACAGGCAGGAGGTAAAATAAAGTACGGCCATGCAGAAGTAGGAAATATAACTGGTGAAAAACATGATATAGAACAGCATGAAATAGAATTTGTCCCTACGTCAATAGAAGATGCTGCAGATCAGATAGTCACTGCAAAATGGATATTGAGAATGATTGCAAATAAATATGGAGTTATGGTAACATTTGCTCCTAAAATACTCGTAGGACATGCAGGAAGCGGTCTTCATATACACACAAGATTTCTTAAAGGCGGACACAGTATTATGACAGACCAGAACAGATTAAGTGATAGTGCCAGAAAAACCATAGCAGGATATCTGTCTATGGCACCTTCTCTTACTGCTTTCGGAAATACCATACCTACTTCCTATTTAAGACTTGTACCGAAACAGGAAGCACCTACGAATATATGCTGGGGAGACAGAAACCGTTCCGTTCTCGTAAGGGTTCCCCTGGGATGGCTCGGTGTAAGTAATATGATTAAAGATGCAAATCCCGGTATAGAAGAAGAAATGATTGACTCGACCGATAAACAGACTGTAGAATTCAGATGTCCCGACGGATCTGCAAATATTTATCATCTTATGGCAGGCCTTGCAGTTGCTGCAAGGCATGGTATTACTATGGAAGATTCTCTTGAAACGGCGGAAAAACTCTATGTAGATGTAAATATATTCTCATCGGAACATAAAAAAATCCAGGAAAAACTGCCGAAATTACCTGCATCATGCTGGGAATCTGCAAAAAAACTTGTGGAACAGAGAAAAATTTATGAAAAAGATGATGTTTTTACTCCAACTGTAATAGATGGTATAGAAAAAACACTGAAACATTACGGTGATAAAGATCTGAATAAGAATCTTTACGGTATGCAGGATGAAATCAAGGAACTGGTAGATCACTATATAAATTGTTAGATCTTTCTATATACAAATTGATGGAAAGATTTTATTTTCACCCGAAAAATACTGACAAAGCAGAAACTTTAAGACTGTCTCTCAGAAAAATATAAAACCGCAGATAATTTCACATTTCACCTGCGGTTTTATAAATTTTAATCTTCCCGTAATGTTTCCATAGCACCTATCTTTTTATGTACTTTCTGAACAAGGATCTTCTTCTGATTATCATCAAGCATATTATAGAAATTAACGAATAAATCTACACACTCTTTTGTATTAGCAGTTCTTATTTCCATTCTTTCTTTTTCTTTAATGAGTCTCTGATCTAAATTTTCTTTTGCTTTATCTGCCAGTAATTTCACATCAGGAGTATCTTTCTTGAGTTCTGTTATCATCTCTTCTCTGATACTGTCTTTTGAGTCCATTTTATGTTCTTTGTTCATCTTTGGACCTTTATCCATATTTTCAGTCATTTTCTTCTTCAGTTCTTCAAACTTTCCATTCTGTTCCTGAGATAAATTAAGATCTTTCACCATGCTATCCATTCTTTTTACTATGGCATCCTTATTATTTTTATGCCCTCTTCCGCACTTTCCTCCTTTCCATGTAAAGCCCACCAGAAAAATTGCCAGTCCAAGTATTCCCAGAACCAGTAAAACCAAGATTATTGATCTTTTAAACATATTATTTTCCTCCTTTTTTTATTCCTGCTATCGACTGATTGCCTGATGATTTTTTTCTTATAACCATATATTAATATAAAAAAGTTACAAAAGTATTTTCTATATGTAACAATTTGTAAATATTTTTTATAAAAGGTGTGGCTTTCACAGATATACACAGTCGTGGAGTGAATGGATTATTCAATCAGGAAGATTACTTACTATAAATAAAAATGCAGAGGCAGCATGAGAAAAAACTGTAAACCTCCGGCATAGTTTTTCGGAGGTTTACAGTTTTATTGTGAAAATCTTTATATTTCCTTTTTTATCCCCTTCGGATTACCAGTCATAAGGGTATGTTTTATGTCTTTTCTCTGCTTACCCTGAACTTCGCCATCAAAATGAAATACTATTGATTTTGAAGGTTCTTCTGTGTCTGTTAATAAGTGATTATCACTGCCTATCTTAAAATCCTTACCTATGGCTATACCTTTAAAGGTTTCTTCTTCCTGCATATAATGAGTGACTGTAGCGTTCGGATCCATTTTCAGAGTAGACATATCAGGTTTATACCATGGAGAAGTAAGGGTTTTTAACATGCTTTCTGTCATAGATTTAGCCTGAGCTTCCGGCATAATTTCAGATGGCTTTACTGTTTCTATCAGTTCAAATTCTTTTGGACCTTCAGTAAATTTACCTATATGTACAAAACCCAGATCCACTCCTTTAAAATGGTCGAAATTATCCGATTTATTACCCTTTCTTGACACATCGGGATTATCTGTTTCTGTTATAAGGTGTTTTTTCCCTGTGGCATAATCTGCAGCAGTTTTTCCTAAATAGGCACCAAGAACTGCTCCTGATACAAGACCTACTGCTCCTCCGATAGTTGCTCCAAGGGTAAGACGGCCTGCAAATTCTCCTAAAGTTTCAGGGAGAAACACAAGACTGCTCACAAGAGCAACTCCTGCCCCTGTTTGTAAACCGAGATAACCAACGCCTGTTCCTCCTATTATACCTCCGGTTACCCCTCCTATAATGCCTGCCGTGTCAATTTTACTGCTGTTTAAATCAAGAGTATCTTTTACTTCCAGAGAATTTTCTTCTTTAGCTTTTTCCTTTACAGGACTTTTTATAATCTGGCTGTTGAGAGAGTTTATTTTCATAACTATAATCTCCGTTTCGTGACGCGTGACGCGTGACGCGTGACGCGAGGATTCAGGTAAAATAACCTGATAATGAAATTATATCAGAAAATAAAATATAAAGTTCTGTAAAAATGTAAAAATTTTGTTAACATTTCAAAAAAAAATAACAGAGTAAACTCTGTTATTTTTTTTAACTCCAGTTTGTCACGCATCACGCATCACTCATCACGCATCACGCATCACGCATCACGATTATAACTAAATCTTCATGGCAACATAATTTACAAAATCTGCTGTTTTATCAACCACTTTACCACCTATAGCCGCTCCTGTTTTTGCTCCTTTACAGGCTCCTACTGCACTTCCCTTGACAGATGTTATGCCTGCATCTACTGCTCCCGGGAATGCTCCTGCAAAGGTTGAACCTAAAATCGGGCCTGCCACCATACCTGCTATTACTCCTGCAGGGCCTCCTGCCAGTCCTGCAATGGTTCCTATAACAAGTCCTCCCACTGCTCCTATGGTACGGGCAAGTTTTGTAGCCTTCGGCGACATATTAATATTCGGATCATCCTTTGCCACTGACTGAATACTTCCCTTTATTGCTCCCGGAACTATACCCAGGGTTCCTCCTGTCATTTTACCGAGAAGCCTGAAGGATTTATGTATAAAACCTGCATCGTCTTTCGGATGATTTCCAATCTCTACAGTATCCTTCGGATTTAATGCACTGTTTTCTTCTTTCTTTACTTTTACTGTCTGGTTACCAGCTGTGCTGATATTTTTTGTTGATGTTATATTCATTTTTTTATTCCTCCTGTTTTTTATCTGATGTTAATTTATAATTTTTTATAACTTTCGATTATATAATAACTTATAAAACTTAAAAAAACCTTAAATATATCTTAAAAAAACCTTAAATATAAATTTTTTTATATTATTGATAAGATATAAAACATAATTTATAATAGAAATAATCTGAACTCACGGAGGATGATTATGAATTTATATAAAATTTCTACAGAAAATAGATATGAAGCACTGGAAAAAATATCAGGACTTTTTACAGAAGAAAAAAATCCTGCAATAATCTTATATGATAGTAATTCTAAAAATAATCTTATCGATCATTTTATAAAATATTATGATGTTACTCTTAAAGAAACTTACACAGTTAATCATTCAGGCAATATAGCAGTCTATTCAAAAGAAGATTTCCATCTGGCTCTTATGGCTTTTCCTCTACTGGTAAATAAAAAATTTATTTTTGTAGAAAAATCCAGATTTAAATATTATAAACCGGATGAAAAAATTATAGTTTTAGGAGAAGTCTCAGATGTCCCGGGAAACATTACAAAGAAGTTAAAAACGAAAGAAGATATAATTAAATTCAGTAAAAAATCTTCATGGTCAAATCTTGTAATAATAAATTCTTCCGATATGGAAGGTAAAGAAACACCTTTTATAAGTGATTATAAATGTCCTTCTCTTTCATTACTTGGTTCCTATATTGCTGCCATAAAAAAAGGCATTATATATGATGCTTCCTCTGTAAAGTCAGGTCATGAGATTGAAAAAATAATAAATTCTTCTCCTGAATATAAGACAGTAAATAATATTATAGCAGTGGGAACTCCGGCAAGTCTTCCTTTTGTACAGACCGACTTTCCTGATTTCATAATAGGATATAACTGGAAGACTGATATTATAAGAGATTATACCCTCTTTAAAGGTGATTATGTGAGATCATCCCAGGGAAGAATACATGGTCTGAATATACTCGATGGTTCACTTTTATTTCAGAGAAGCTTTCTTTCAAAAAAACTCAGAAAAAATATTAAACTGAAAGGTATTTCTTCTTCAGACAGTGTGACATGCCTTGAAGAAATGGGGGCAGCAGCAGAAGTTCCCACTCTTCGGACAAGTGCATGTTTTATGTCTGAAAATCTTAAACATGCCGGATGGGACATGGCAGAACTTTACGGAAAAGATAACCGCTATTCAAATATAATAGAAAATCTTAAAGATTCTCTTCTCTGTTACATAGGCAATCATGGCATACTCCTTTATATAAGATGTGCAGAAAAATGTCTTGGAGCAGGAGATCTGCCTCTTATACCGCCGGCTCAAATCTATTGTTTCAGCTGTATTACTGCAAGAACTACGGGGCTATGGCTTTCCTCAAATGAAATAGACTGGGAATATGCAGATGTGCCTGTTGAAAGAAATGTGCCTCTTATGTCCATCAGACAGGGTGCATCCAGTTTTATGGGTATGCTTATGTGCGGTCTTGAACTTGAAGGAGATATACTGGTCTCTGAAATAATGAAATATATGCAGTTCGGTTATTCCCTGGGAGAAGCTGTAAAAGAGGCAAAAAACACCCTTACTGCTACTGTAAAAAGCTCACTAATGATGATGGAAGGAGAAGCTCTCGGAAATTATGAATTATCAAAATATTATAATCAGATAACAGTAGATGAATGTGAAATTTACGGTGATCCTGACATAAGACTTCCTGGAAAGAAAAAATCTATAAACCATTTGTATATTGATGCAAAATTTAACCTGAGAGAAAAAATCAATATTTCTATAAATATACCGGAAGATAAATGGGAAGAGATAGATTTACCTGTAGGAGAAAAATCCCAGGGTATGTACTATACAAAGAAATTCAGAACCTTATATCCGAAAACTCCTTTTTCAGTTCTGGCAGGACATATGCCTGTGGAAAAAAACTGTGACACTTTTATAGCAAAAGAAAGTATAGGTTATTATAATTTTAAAATAAATTTACAGATTAACGGTGGAGAAACAGTTAAATATGTGGAACTTAAAAATGTGAAAATTCTGGATGCCACTGATTTTGACGGAAATATTTTAGATATAAAAGATATAGATCCCTTTGAAATATTTGGATATGGAAGGATAAAAACCAGTATTTTTAAAGATCCCATGAAGGTAGATATCAGAAAAAACTGGCCTTTTACAGTAGATGGAAATGAGCTTTACATATTCATTCCTACTGCCATGGTAGTTGATGAAAGTAACATTATAGCAAGACTCAAATCTGCCTCTTTTACAGTACACTGTACTAAAAAAACTTCTAAAATCAGCGGTAAAATTACATCTTCTGAACTGTTACCGGTTAATGCATACCTTACTTTTATGAATAAAGAAGGAAAGAAAAGAAGATTTGATACTGACAGTGAAGGAAATTATTCCATAGTTCTTCCTTCTGATGACTATTCACTTCTTATAGAAGAAAAGCTTCATTACGATTATAAAGATGAGATCAGCCTTAAAGAGAAATCTATAGTAAAAAATTTCCAGTTAACTCCACATGAAAAGTTTCCTGTAAGCCTGAAAATAAGTGATAGTATTACAGATGAGTCTGTTAAAGGAGCAGTCGTAAAAATAATGTCTCTCTTCGGCCCGAAAGACAGGAAAATGATAGAAGACTATGTAAAAGGAAAAGAAAGATATCCCCACAGATTTATAAAAGAATTTTTAACTAATAGTAATGGAAAGATAGAATGTAATCTTCCTGAAGGAGATTACATAGCAGACATTTATAAGAAAAAAGAAAGTGGTAAAGGTGCCGTTTATTTAAGGAAAGAAGAACTGTTAGAGGTAAGAAAAGATAAAAAAAATCACATATATAAAATAGAACCGGCTGCTGCAATATTCGGTCAGATATTAGATAAACATACAGGAAATGGTATTCCTGATTCTACTCTTATTGTAAAATATACAGGGCCTGAAGGGAAAGAGAAAAAATTGCGGTTCCATACAGATATGGAAGGAAAGTTCGGATCAGTCGTGCCGGCAGAACAGAAGCTTAAAGTTATGGGAGTATTCGAAGGTCTTACATTTAAAGAAGAAGATAATAATGGTAAAGGTATAATATTGCATAAAGGGGAAATATTTAAGATTATTTTAGTTGGTTCCAGGCGTTAACCAGGGTCAGGACTGTCCCAAAAGTCTCTTCCGGGACAGCCTTTAATTCATTGAGATTGTTTTACCGATATCTCAAACGTTTCCATCAGATCATTGTGTTTAAAATTCAAATTATTAATCATATTTTTAACTATTTTAAACAGGTTTTATTAAAATTTTACAATTTATTTATTATTTTTCAAAAATCCTTTTTCCTCTTTAATTTTTTCGATTTCTATCGGATCAAGAAAAGGGCTATAATTATTAGCAATATGCCACGTTCCACAACGAGGGAACACAACAGGATCTAATGAACCAGGGATATAATGTTTACACATACAGAATATAGTAAATTTGTCCTCCGGGTCACTTGCTGACCCATAGACATAGGTAGGTATATTTCTATTTACTAAAGGACATAAGGGGATAGTCTTCATAAAACCACCACCGGGTAATGTCGAATTGGTTAGCATATCCAGTGACGCAGGATAACTACCGGTATTATCAGTTGCGTACATTTCAAGAGCAGTAGCAAGGTTCTTAAGGTTAGATTCACATGCAGCATAATGACCCTGAGCACGAGCCTTTAAAAAGCCTGGAGTAATTATATAGAAACATATCATTATTAATATCATTGTGAATATCATTGGAACTTTATCGCGAAGATTCATATTTTTTTTCTTCTGACGATATAAAACTATACTGCATATAATAATCACTGTCAGTACAGGTATAATCCAGTAGACAGTGTATAATAACCTGGCTTTAGATAATACATAAGAAAACATTGGTTTTAAGGTTATATCATTTTTTATATCACTATTACGAATTCTACCGGTAATAACAGTTAGATGAGGCGGAAAATTTTCAATATGGGTCACGACAGACGAGAGTTTATGATAATCTCCATCCCATATACGGTACATCCATGGACAGCCTTTTTCTCCGTCGGAAAAAATATAAAGATTTACACGGCTGTCACCTTCCTGGATAGAAGTTATCTTCATAGGATATACAGGTTCTTTTGTGTCGAAAATGAATTCTACAGGATGAAGGTCTTTCAATAGCCCGGGGTTTTTTATCTTCATAGCAACAAAATACCATTGTTTTTTTATATAAAATTCAACTGGTTCTGCAGCCTTCTGTGGAAAATAAAATTCATTTTTATTCAGCCAGTTAATCAGATCATCAGTTTTTTTGGCAGAAATTATAGCTATATCAAAATTTCCAACAGTCTTTTTTTCGTAAACTTTAACTGTATCAGGTTCAGGTTCAGCAGGCCCAGACGACCCTCCGCCATCAAGTATTAAACCCTGTCCCGGTGAATAACAGGGTGATTCCCAGAATTTTCCATTAGAAAAAAGGTCTTCCCTGACTGTATCTAAAAGAAGAGAGAAGAGTATCTGATCTCCCTTTTTAACTTCAGGGTAAGAAGGAACAGGCACTACCCATGCAAAGCTCGGTAATTCTAAGGCCGGAACTCTAATTATAAGGGTTTCTTTTCCTTTATTAAAAGAAATAATTCCTTCCTGAGTCGGAGATATATAAGTATCATAAAAAACTTCAATAGAATTTTTTTCTATGTCAAGGCCAATCGGACAGCCGTAAGGACTACCAAAAAGGTAATTTTCTGCAAAGTAATGTCCTGCATCAACTCCCCTTTCATATCTCTTGATAGTATAAGAAATTATATGTTCAATTTCTTTATCGGTAAAATTTAACTTTTTTAAATTGATTACCAGGTCAGCTTTATAAAAATCTCTCTTTAATAAATTCAATTTTTCTAACTTTTTAGAATCAATTTGATTTTTTAATTCATACATGACCTCACTATTAATTGTATATGTTGAATAAATATCTGCATAATCCAGAATAATCCGGATTTCTTCACTATTTAAAATTCCTACCTTTGCAGTTAATCCCTCTTCAGTATCAAAACTGTAATCGCTCTGATAGAATAAATGGTTCTTTATAGATTCTAGTTTTTTAGAATCTATTTTGCCATTCAAGAGTTCCATGAGTTCCTTACTGATCCGATAGTGATATATATGGGGCGTAAAATAACCACCATCTCCATAAGAAGGAGATGGAAGTAAGAAAAGAATAAACAGAAAAATTCCGGGTAATATTATTCTATAGAAATTATAAATCATAGTACCACCCATTTAAATACATAATATTTACCTGCCTGTATGAGTGAATTTTCTGTTTTATAATAACAAAAAATTCTATAAAATACAAGAAAAATAATATATGGAAAAACATGTAACCTATTGTATATTTAAGTTCTTTATGATATTTTTATATTGCGATTATAAAAAATGGTGATTATTATGAAAAAAATAGAAAATTATTCCGAAGATAAAGAAAAAATTGAGAAAGCTCTGAAAGAGAATCAGAGTTTTATCGGTCAGATTCTGGCTACTACACCAAATCTCATTTATGTTTATGATTTAAACAGAAAATGCAATGTTTATACAAATCATGAAATACTGGATTTTCTTGGTTATACATCGGAAGAAATTAAAAATATGGGCAATGAATTCTTAAAAAATATTCTTCATCCTGAAGATATGGACAGAGTAATTGAACATCATAAAAATATGATTGCTGCTCCTGATGAAGAAATATATTCTATTGAATATAGAATGAAGCACTCAGACGGTTCATTGAAATGGATTTGCAGCAGAGATAATGTATTTAAAAGAAATTCCGAAGGTATGGCAGAACAGATTCTCGGTACAGCAATAGATATTACGGAAATAAAAACGGCAGAAGAAGAAAAAGAAAAAATGGAAAAACAGTTGCGTCAGGCTCAGAAAATGGAATCAATAGGAACCCTTGCAGGTGGAATTGCCCATGATTTTAACAATATTCTGGGAACTATAATAAGCTATTCGGAACTGGGATTAAATACTATTTCAGATGAACTCAGTGTAAAGAACAGTCTGGAAGGAATAATAAGAGCAGGTAATAGAGCGAAAGATATAATCAGACAGATAATTACCTTCAGCCGTCAGACAGATATTGAATTAAAACCTGTCAGTCTGGGAGAGATTATAAAAGAAACACTTCCGCTTATAAGATCATCACTTCCTTCTACTATTAAAATAAAAACCCTTATTAATACTGATGGTATAGTTATGGCAGATCATGCACAGATCAGCCAGATATTGTTAAATCTCTGTTCCAATGCAATGGATTCTATGATAGAACATGGAGGAGTCCTGGAAATAAACCTTTCCAGACTCAATATAATGTCAGAACATACAGATTTAAAGCCGGGAGACTATATAGTTTTAACTGTAACAGATACAGGTCACGGGATGGAAAAAGATATATTAGAGAGAATATTCGATCCATTTTTTACTACAAAAAATCATGGTAAAGGAAGTGGAATGGGTCTTTCAGTTGTTCATGGCATAGTAAAAAGCCATGGAGGAATAATAAAAGTATGGAGTAAACCAAAGAAGGGAAGTTCTTTTCAAATTTCTATTCCGGAATTTCACAATCCTGTTCATGAAAAAGAGATTTTACATGAATCAGTTCCATCCGGAAAGGAAAATATACTTTTTATAGATGATGAAGAAGATCTACTTTTTTCCCAGGGGCAGATGTTAAAATTTCAGGGATATAATGTTACTACAACAACATCCAGTATGGAAGCACTGAAAACATTTCAGGAAAACCCCTGTGATTTCGATCTTATTATTACAGATCAAACAATGCCTGATATGACAGGTATTGAAATAGTAAAAAAGATTTTACATATTCGTCCCGGTATGCCTGTTATACTCTGCACAGGTTACAGTGAAAAATCTATAGAAGATGAGGCAAAATCACTGGGAATTAAATATCTTATAACAAAGCCTGTTACAGCAAAGAATTTTGCTAAAATAATAAGAAACGTGTTAGGGCAGTGAAGAGTGAAGAGTGAAGAGTGAAAAGTGAAGAGTGAAAAGTGAAAAGTGAAGAGTGAAGATTCACCCGTCACGCGTTACGATCAATGGCATTAAGATAAGAAACATATAGCAAATTGGCTGCCTGGTGCTCTGGAGAAAAAATATCACGGCGGCACAAGTGTATTTAATTGATATACAGTGTAAAGTAGCATGATGTAAGCTCTAACAGATATAAATGTTACAGTTTAGATTTTTTCGGAGGAGCGCCAGGCAGCCAATTTAGAGGGTTATAACGTTAACTTAATGACATTGCGCGTTACGCGTTAAGCGTAACAATTTAAGTGAGTAGTGAAAAGTGAAAGGTTGAGATTTGAAATAAACCATCAAATCTCAACCTTAAACTCTAAAGTATATAATACGCATTACGCATTACGCATTACGCATTACGCATTACGCATCACGCATCACTGTTTTCAAACTACAGTCAGTTCTTTCTTCATAGTTTCCATTCTCTTTCTAAACTGTTTTGCCTGATGAACAAAGGCTTCAAGTCTTGTATCGGAATTTGTCTGTCCCAGTCCGTCATAGGCAACATTAAGAACAGGTATATCATTGTGTTCTTCTTTAAATCTCTTGAGAAGAGCTGCTGCAATTGTGCCGGGAAGACATGTAAATGGTATTGTATTTACAATACCGCAGAGACCTTTATTATAAAAATCTACTGCTTTACCCATACTCATAATTGCTTCTCCGAAGAAGGTTTTAGATACATATTCTTCTGCCATATCGAGTACCGATTTTGTAGAAGGTTCCTCAAGATTTCTGAGAAAACCCTTGAATACTCCTGCAATCTTATGTTCTTCATAAACCTGGAATTTATCCATTAACAATGTTTTTCCTATAGTAATAATATCACCGCGCTGTCTGGCAAGGAAATCACGCCTGAAATTCCTGTAAAGGAACCATTCATAAACAGGTGCAACCCAGACTTCAACACCGAGTTCTTCAAGTTTAAGCACAATATCTTCATTGCTGAATCTGTTGGCACGGACAAAAAATTCGCCTACCATACCGACAACAGGTTTTAATTCACTTTTATTAACCTTTATTGTTTCAAACAATTTACGGCATTCCTTCAGGGCCTTAATGAGATTACCACGTTTTTCAATTGTTCCCATGGCAAGAGCTACTGTTTCTTCGTAGACTTTTTCTGTTTCTCCTTTATTTATTTCATAAGGTCTTGTTTCTCTCAGGCATTTCTCTAAAAGATCTACTGTTACCATACCCTGCCAGCCAAGAGTAAAAAAGTCTTTTCCGACAACTTCCAGTTCTTCAAAGAAATTCTTTGCCTGATTTGGAGCATATATGGGAACATCTTCATAACCAATCTCGTCAAGAACCATACGCTGCAGCATATTATACTGACCAAACCTGCATGGGCCGCTTGAGCCGCCCATAAAAAAAGCTGCTCCCTTTCTGTCAAAACCTTTACTCATTACCTGGCGAACCATATCACCTGTTGTAACAATGGCAGGATAACATTCTTTACCGGACGTATAACGTCTGCCGAGTTTAACAGTTTCTTCATTTGACTCAGGCATGACTACTGCATTTACACCGTTTGCCTTGAATGCAGCTGCCAGTGCATGGGCATGATCTGACATATAAGGCAGATAAACAGTTTTCTTTGTGCCTTTTTCAATGGAAAGAATCTTTACCTGTTTTGTTTTATCAATGTCAGAGGGATTTACATTTTTAATACTATCAAGGAATGCTTCACATCTTGTTATAGCTCCGACATCTGCACTGTGTTCATCAATTTCAATCTGAAGGAATGGTTTATCATCCATTTTTTTACGGAAGAAGTGAGTTATAAAGGAATCAGGTCCACATCCGAAATTGGTAAGATACAGGGCGTTCAGCCTTTTATCTTTTCTTATAATCTCGGAAATACAGAGTATTTTCTGACCGTAACGCCAGTACATATTCGGCCAGTCTTCGGAAATATCTATTTCATCTACAGGAAAGAAATCAAGAGGTATGGGAATAACTCCTAAATTCATAAGTTTCTGTGGAAGTCCAAGGTTTACTCCCGGGTCACAGCCATTATAAGGACGGCTCACAACAATAACAGCCCTGTCTTCAGGCTGCAATTTCTCAAGTATGCCCTTACCTCTGGCCTGTATGGTCTTATAGAAATTATCCTGAATATCTGCTGCTTTCTTTACGGCAATTTTAATGTCTCTTCCTTTCAGTCCCAGGATTTTACCCATTTCTATCAATTCTTTATGAATTGTTCCTGTATTATAACCTTCTTTAAAGAATAATGCAGGCTCCAGAACTTTGATATTTTCTGCTTCAAAATTAATGGCAGAACGAAGAGTATAAGGAATACTCTGAACATAGGGACAGCTGAAACTTTCAGGAAGATTTGGATTATTCTGTTTCATATTTATAAGGCTTGGAAGGAACAGATAATCAACATGCTTATCCATAATATTATAAACATGCCCGAGAGCAACCTTTACGGGAAAACATGTTTCTGCCACAGCATTTTCTACTCCCATGTGGATAATCTTCTTTGTAGTTACATCTGAAAGTACTATTTCAAAACCCAGTTCTGTAAAAAAGGCTGACCAGAAAGGAAACATTTCGTAATACATGGTAAGTATTCTGGGAAAACCTATTTTCTTTCCGCCGATTTTTTTATTTTTCTCATAATATTCAGTGAGAAGATGTTCTCTTTCTTTAAAATAATCAGGTATATGAGATTTCTTTTTGATTTTATCTATTTCAAACTTTTCACATCTGCTGCCATAGAAGAGATTCTGTCCGTCTTCTACTGTAACCTTTCTTATTTCACAGAGATTTGAACACTCTTTACATTCAAAAGAACTTATCTCATATTTCATATCAACAAGATCAAAACCTTTGAATCTGCTCTCTGTAATACCTTCTTCCCTGCAGTATTCCCTGGCAAGTATGGCAGCACCTATAGCACCTGTTACATCAAAATTTGGAGGTATATTTATTGATTTTCCGAGAACACTTTCGAAAGCTGCCTTGACGCCCTGGTTATTTGCAACAGCTCCCTGGAAATATATCTTATTTCCAATCTTACGTTCACCTACAACCCTGTTAAGGTAATTCTGTGCTATGGAATAGGAAAGACCTGCTACAATATCAGCTTTTTCCACACCTAACTGCTGGTTATGAACTACATCTGACTCCATAAAAACAGTGCATCTTTCTCCAAGACATGAGGGACACTCGGAAGAGAGAGCAACGTCACTGAATTCTCCCTTTATATTTACATCCAGTCTTTCTGCCTGTTCTTCAAGGAAAGATCCTGTACCTGCAGCACAGACCTTGTTCATTTCAAAATCAACTATGGCTCCATTGGCAAGACTTATATATTTGGAATCCTGACCGCCTATTTCAAATATTGTATCAACATCGGGATCATAATGAGCTGTAGCAGTAGCCTGGGCTGTAATTTCATTTCTTACTGCATCTGCTCCTATGAGATCTCCTATCATATATCTTCCTGACCCTGTAGTTCCGACACCTGCTACTATGACATGATCCTTTATTTCTGATCCTACTTCTCTTATACCCTGTCTTACAGCTTCTATAGGTCGTCCTGCTGTTCTTAAATAACTTCTTGCCACAACCTGACTGTCTTCATCTATAGCAACTACATTTGTACTTATAGAACCAATATCTATACCGAGATAAACCCTCAATTTTTCATCAGACGGAAGGGTTCTTTCTTTACGAAGTAATTTAGAAACATCAACAACACTTTCTTTTGAAAGTGGTGTCATGGATTTTCTTTCTTTACCTCTGTTACTTTCAAGATAGAGAGAAAGTTCAGAGAGATTCCATTCTATTTTCTTTATATCAGGAAGAGTCATACGAAGTAAAGCCACGCCTATGGCAGGCATGGAGGAGAAATGTTCAGGCACTATTAATTCACCATCAATAAGGCCGAGGACATCTCTAAAAGCCCTTATCATACCTTTGCTTGCCGCGACACCACCCTGAAATACTACAGGTTTTACGAAATCTTTCCCTTTGCCTATACTGCTCCGAAAATTTCTTGCCATAGCAAAACAGAGGCCTGATATAATATCATAAACAGGTGTTGCTTCCTGCTGCAGATGAATCATATCTGTTTTTGCAAAAACACTGCAACGACCGGCAATTCTGGGAGGAGTTTTAGATTTCAGCGACTCTTCACCGAATTGTTCTATTGTAAATCCCAGCCTTGTTGCCTGCTGATCCAGAAAAGAACCTGTTCCTGCCGCACAGATAGTATTCATTGCAAAATCTTTTACCATCATAGTATCTGTATGTTTATCATATTCTACAAGTATAAGCTTTGAATCTTCTCCGCCTATTTCTATAATTGTTCTTGCATTGGGATGGAAAAGTTCTACTGCTTTTGCCTGTGCAACAACTTCATTTACAAAGGTACCTTTAATCTTATCTACTATAAGTTTTCCCCCTGAACCGGTAACACCTATATCCCATATATTTTCTACGGGAAAAGCGGCTTCTACTTCTTTAAGTGCTTCAAGAGCAGTCTTTACAGGCTGTCCCATATGCCTTATATATTCTTCTTTTAAAATCTCCTTTTTTTCATTTAAAATTGCCAGATTTACACTTACAGAACCAATATCAATGCCTAAAAACAATTTTTCACTCATGTGCTTAAAAAGTCAACTCCTTAATTTTCTAGCTATTTGCTAAATAGCATAAAGACTATAATAATTTCTAACCTGTTTATTGTCAAGGTGAGAAATTACATAAAACTATGTTTTTATTTTAAATATAAAATCCTTCTTTTAATTTTAAATATTTTTTTACTCTACTCGTAACGTAACAGGAAGATTATTTTTGTGTCAGAAATTCTCTTTCTACAACATGACATGATACATAATGATCTTTTCTTATTTCTAAAAAATCCGGCTCTTTTTCCCTGCATATTTCCTCTTTAAGCCAGCATCTGGTTCTAAACCGGCATCCTGATGGAATATTTACAGGACTTGGCACATCTCCTTCAAGTAATATACGGTTATTATACTTTTCAGGATCAGGTATGGCCGATAAAAGAGCTTTTGTGTAGGGGTGAAGGGGATATTCATAAAGTTCTTCAGAAGGGGCAATCTCCATTAATTTTCCTAAATACATAACGCCTGCTCTGTTGCTTATATGTTTTACCACACTTAAATCATGAGATATGAAAAGATAGGTCAGTTCCATTTCCTTCTGTAAATCGGAAAGAAGATTTATAATCTGTGCCTGAATTGATACATCAAGAGCTGATACCGGTTCGTCTGCAATAATAAATCGAGGATTTACAGAAAGAGCTCTTGCAATACCTATCCTCTGTCTCTGACCTCCGCTGAATTCATGGGGGTAACGGTTTATATGGGAGGGACTGAGACCAACTTTATTTAAAAGTTCTTTGATTTTTGAAATTCTTTCTTTACCGTAAGCCATACGGTGAATATCCACTGGTTCACCTATTATATCCCCTACTGTCATACGAGGGTTAAGTGAAGCATATGGGTCCTGAAATATTACCTGTATCTCTTTTCTGAGTTTATTCATATATCCTGTTTTAAGCTCAAGGATATTTCTGTCATTAAAAAATATTTTACCTTCAGTAGGATCAAGAAGACGGAGTATTAATCTTCCTACAGTGCTTTTTCCACATCCGCTTTCACCTACAAGACCGAGTGTTTCTCCTTTTTTGATAGAGAAACTCAGACCATCTACTGCTTTTACATGGCCTGTTACTTTAGAAAATATTATTCCTCTCTTTACAGGGAAATGTTTTTTTAGATCTTTAACTTCTAATAGATTCATTTATTTTTTTATTTAATTGATTATGATCTCCTGAATATAAAAATTATGAAATTATTATATCATTAACTAAAAAATAGTAAATAAAAAAAAATTATTACAAAAAAAATTATTCACTTGTCCACAGGCTATAATATAATAATATAATATATATATATATATAGTAGTAGTAGTAGTAGGTACCTGTGGATATGTGGATAACTCATTTTTTGATCCTGAAAACCATTATGGAATCTAATTATTGTTTTTTTTACGATCTGTGGATAAACCTGTGGATAAGCTGTGAATAGTTATCCACATATCCACAGTTTTTTTTTCATGGGGTAGCCGTCCACAGGCTATCCACAGGTTATTAACAGGGTTATCCACAGGTTATCCACAGGTAAAATAGTTAAATTAGTTTATATAGTAATGTAATAATAGTTAATTTTTAAATATAATGTAATATTTTATATGGATAAAAATTTAATAATATTGAAAAAAATATGAAGAAAATTATATTTTTTTTTATCCACAGGCTATAAAGTAATATGTAATATGGTATTTAAGACTTATTCACAGTTTATTCACAGGGTTATCCACAGGTTATCCACAGGCGAATTTTTTATAAAGGTTATCCACAGGCTAACAACTTATATTTCATGAAGGTTTAATTACTTATCCACAGGTTATTCACAGGGTTATTAACATGGTTGTCCACAGGTTATCCACAGGGGTTATCCACAGGCTAATAACTTATATTTCATGCAGGTTTAAGTAGTTATTCACAGGTTATCAACAGGTTATCCACATGGTTATCCACAGATTATCCACAGATGGATTTTTTTATAGTTATCCACAGGGTAAGAAATGATGTTATATAAAGACTTTTATAGTTATCCACAGGTTATCCACAGGTTGTTTGCAGGTTATTCACATGTTTATCCACAGGCGGAACTTTTTTATAGTTATTCACAGGGTAAAAAATGATGTTATATAAAGGTTTTTATAGTTGTTCACAGGTTATCCACAGGTTGCCCACAGTAATCTATAGGTTATCCACAGGTTTGTCCACAGGAAGAAAAAGTTATCCACTTGTACACAGGTTTGTCCACAGGAAGAAAAAAAATTATCCACTTGTACACAGGTAATCCACAGGAAGAAAAAAAAGTTATCCACTTGTACACAGGTTTATCCACAGGAAGGAAAATGATATAATAAAAGGAATTAAACTTACTGATCTGAGCATGGGCAATGCATATTTTGAAATGTCATAAGCCAGATGAAATAAGGTTTTCTTTCCTTTCACGTTTCACGTTTCACGTTTCACGTCAGTAATAGTCATGGGTTGCGCATCACCCGTCACGCGTTACGCGTTACCCGTCACGATTCTTAAAACGGCAGGGAGTTTTTATTATGAATAAAAATGGTTCTTTAAGATTTATTTTTGTCCGTCATGGAGAGACTACAGGTAACTCCAGTATAAGATTTTTCGGAAAAACCGATGTCCCTTTAAGTGATGAAGGACATAAACAGATGAAAGCTGTCTCTAAAGCTCTTAAATCAGAACATTTCGATGCTATATTTACCAGTCCTTTATGCAGGACTATTGAAGGTGCAAGAATAATATCAGGAGACAGGAAAATACCTCTATTCCAGATGAAAGAGTTCAGAGAAATAGATTTTGGAAGATGGGAAGGCCTTACTCTTGAGGAAATAGAAAAAAAAGATCCACTTATGTTTATTGAGTGGAGGAAAGCATTCTGGAAATTTGATTATCCTGAAGGAGAAAGAAGAGATGATTTTGTTGAAAAAGTAAAATCCGGTATTGATGGAGTTTTAAGCAGGATAAATGAAGGAACTGTTTTACTTGTGCTTCATAAAGGAATTATAAGAACGTCAA
>Ga0351886_10283_pt1 | contig 20657 bp, 17 predicted proteins | sample TotcelFGM3001L14_FD_206761 | JGI IMG/M metagenome (GOLD analysis project Ga0351886, IMG submission 206761) | Enriched cells from coal bed in the Powder River Basin, Montana, United States - Total cells FGM rep3 HSBNCT.FGM.300.1.L14 ... | reverse complement strand
GGCGGCCGGAGCCGGCACAACCCCGCCGGTGGAAGAGAAGAAGGACGTTAAGGGCAAGAAGAAGGTCAAGCGCCCGGAAGTTCCGGATGCCGCCCGGGCCAAGCCCGTCAAAAAGCGGGAGGTCCGGGAGCGGGCCGACCTCTATGGCGGGGCGGAAGGCGAGCACCGCGGGTCAGGCCGCCGGAAAGGCATGAAAAAGGCCGTCAAAAAGCTCGCCAAGGGCGAGGTCACGGTCCCCAAGGCCATCAAACGGCGGGTCAAGGTGGGTGAATCCATCACCGTGGGCGAACTGGCCAAACGCATGGGCATCAAGTCCGGCGCCATCATCAAACAACTCTTGCAAATGGGGATGGTCGCCAACATCAATTACCCCATCGATTTTGATTCCGCCACCATCGTGGCCGGGGAATTCGGGTATGAAGTGGAACACGCCAGCATGCAGGAAGAAGATCTGCTGGCGGTGGGCCCCCGCCAGGAAGGGGTGGCCAAGGCGCGGCCTCCGGTGGTCACCATCATGGGCCACGTCGATCACGGCAAAACTTCGCTTTTGGACGCGATTCGCCGGACCCGGGTCACCGAAGGGGAAGCCGGCGGCATTACCCAGCATATCGGCGCCTACTATGTGGAACTGCCTGAAAAACAAGGCGAAGTAGTCTTCCTGGACACTCCGGGCCATGAGGCCTTTACGGCCATGCGCGCCCGGGGCGCCAAGGTCACGGACCTGGTGGTGCTGGTGGTGGCCGCGGACGACGGCGTCATGGAACAGACCACTGAGGCCATCAACCACGCCAAAGCCGCGGGAGTGCCCCTGGTGGTGGCCGTCAACAAGATCGACAAACCCAATGCCAACCCGGAACGGGTAAAACGGGAATTGTCCCAGGCCGGCGTGGTCTCCGAAGAGTGGGGGGGCGACGTCCTCTTTGCCGAGGTATCGGCCAAGCAGCGCCTCGGCATCAAGGAGTTGCTGGAAAAGATCCTGCTCCAGGCGGAGATTCTGGATCTCAAGGCCTTTGCGGATGTCCCGGCCTCGGGCCGGATCATCGAATCCCGGCTGGACAAAGGCCGGGGGCCGGTAGGCACCGTGCTGGTCCAGGAAGGCACCCTGAAACCCGGGGATTATTTCGTGTGCGGACCGCAGTACGGCCGGGTCCGGGCCCTGTTCGACGACCGGGGCGAAAAAGTGGAAGAGGTGCCGCCGGGTCTGCCCGCGGAAGTCCAGGGGTTTAACGGCGTCCCCGACGCCGGGGACGAATTCCTGGTGCTGGAAGATGAGCGCAAGGCCAAGCAGATCGCCATGATGCGCCAGCATAAGCTGCGGGAAGCTAGCCTGGCCCGCATCAGCCGGGTCACCCTGGAGAAGCTCTACCAGCAGGTCCGGGACGGCGCGGTCAAGGAGCTCAAGATGGTGCTCAAGGCCGACGTGCACGGCTCCATCGAGGCCCTGGCCAAGGCCCTGTCCGAACTAGGGACCAAGGACATCAAGGTTTCGATGATCCATGCCGGGCTCGGTGAGGTCTCCGAGAACGACATCATGCTGGCCTCGGCCTCGGACGCCATCGTCGTGGGCTTCAATGTCCGGGCCAACCCCAAGGCCATCGCCCTGGCGGAGCAGGAGCAGGTGGATGTTCGTTTCTACGACATCATCTACAACCTCCTACAAGATATCCACGCCGCCCTGGAAGGGTTGCTGGAGCCCATCGTGGAAGAGAAGGTGATGGGCCGGGCCGAAGTGCGACAGGTCTTTTCCATTACCAAAGTGGGCACCATCGCCGGCTGCATGGTCCTGGACGGCAAGATCGAACGCAACTCCCTGGCCCGGGTGCTGCGCAAGAACAAAGTGGTGTCCGAAGGCGGCAAGATCAACTCCCTGAAGCGGTTCAAAGACGACGTCAAAGAGGTGCTGTCGGGATATGAATGCGGCATCGGCATCGACCGGTTCAACGACTACAAGGCCGGGGACATCATTGAAGCCTATACCCAGGAAAAGGTGAAGGCCGTATTGGCAGCCCCGGCGGCCAGGCCGGAAAACGCCACCGAAGCGAACCCCTGAGACAGGACGGACTTGCCTTGTCCCGGATGAGCCGCCGAGAGCGCCGACATGCTTATCGTTGCAGCCATGATTACCCTGGTTATCCCGGGGAACGATTCTCTGAAGGGCAAGCGCCGGGTGGTCAAGAGCCTCATGGAGCGTGTGCGGCACAAGTTTGAGGCGGCCGTGGCCGAGGTGGGAGACAACGACCTGTGGCAGAAAGCCAGGATCGGCGTGGCCCTGGTGGGCAACGACTCCCAGTTGCTCAACACCCGGTTGCAGCAAATCATGACGTTTATAGAGAATCAATACCTGGCGGAGATTGTCGATTCCCAGGTGGAACTCTGTTACCTGGAAAAGTGAGACTGGTGAAACATAAAACCCCCACGGGCCGCCCCCACCGGGTGGCGGAGTTGCTTCGGGAACGGCTGGCGCTGATCCTGCTGTTTAAGTGCGCCGATCCCCGGCTGAAGGAAGTCACCCTCACGGAAGTGGAGATGAGCCCGGATTTGAGGCAGGCCAAGGTGTTCTATGTGACCCGGGAAAACGTCGACCGGGACCTGGTGCAGATCGCCCTGGATAAGGCGCAAGGTTTCATCAAGGCCGAAGTGGCCCGGGAGAACCTCTTCCGGTTGATGCCGGAGTTCCACTTCCTGCCGGACCCCGGGCTGGACCGGGCGGCGCGGCTGGAGGAGTTGCTTAAGGAAGCAGGGGTAACGGCAGATTCAATCAAAAAAGACGATAGTTAACCCATGAAGAGAACCCGAGAAACAGTCCTGCAAAAGCTCGAAGAGAACCGAGAAACCATACGGGTTTTCGGGGTTAAACGATTGGGTCTGTTCGGGTCTGTGGCCCGCGGCGAAGCCACGGAAGGGAGTGATTTGGATTTCTTGGTGGAGTTGGAGAAAAAGAGTTTTGATGTCTATATGGATCTTAAAGACTTTCTGGAAGAAATGTTTGGCTGCAAAGTTGATTTAGTAATGAAAGAGGCACTTAAGCCCAGACTTAGAGAACCGATATTAAAAGAAACAATCTATGCGCAGGGATTATAAAATCTACCTTGAAGACATCCTCGAGTGTATTGGAAAGATTCATAATTATACGGCTTAGGACATCATTGAAAATAAACTTTCACCCTTGGAAAAACAGGTTAAAGAAATTCTACGTGGCTAAAAGTAACGCATGATCTCCGGCATCCTCCTCATTGACAAACCCGAAGGGGTGACCTCCTTCGAGGTGGTGCGCCGGGCCCGGAAGGCTTTGGGAATCCGGAAGGTCGGTCACCTGGGGACCCTGGACCCTATGGCTACGGGGCTGTTGCCTCTGTGCCTGCTGGAGGCCACCAAGCTGGTGCCGTACCTGATGCCCGAACCCAAGGTTTACCGGGCCCGGGTCAGGTTGGGGGTGGCGACCGACACCCAGGATGCCTACGGAGCGGTGGTGGCCCGGTGCGAGACGCTGCCGGCGCCGGCCCAGATTTACCAGGCCGCGGCGGCATTTATGGGCGAGGTGACCCAGATCCCGCCGATGTACTCCGCCCTGCACTGCCAGGGCGAACGGGCCTATCGCCGGGCCCGCCGGGGGGAGGTGGTGGAGCTGCCGCCCCGGACGGTGACGATTTATGAACTGACCGTGGACGAGGTGGCTATCCCGGAGTTCACCCTGACGGTTAAGTGTTCCCAGGGCACCTATGTCCGCACCCTGGCCAAGGATTTGGGCGATGCCCTGGGATGCGGGGCGCATCTTTCGGCTCTCCGCCGCCTGGCGGTGGGGGCCTTGCGGGTGGAAGAGGCTATGACCCTGGCGGCCCTGGCTGAACTGGACCGGGAGGAACTGGCGCGGCGGATTATCCCGATTTCCCGCTGCCTGCCGGGAATGCGGCCGGTTGCGGTAGGGCTGGCCGAAGCCCGGCAATTGCGCCAGGGGCAACTCCTGGTGCGCCCGGCGGACGATTTTAAGGACGGGGAGCAGGTGCAGGTTTTGTCCGACGCCGAACTGGTGGCCGTGGCCCAAGTCAGGAGCCTGACGCCGCAGGCGGTTTTGGCGCCGGTGCGAGTGTTTGGGATGAGTGAGCAGTAAGCGGTGAGCAGCGAGCAGCGTGGGGCGGGCGTCCCCGCCCGCCACTGGTCGGCCAATGGTGCGCGGTGCGCACCCTACGTAAAACCTGTAAAACCTTGAACTTTTCGGGCAAAACGCGGCATATAAATGCCGACAAACTTTGAGAGCATAAAAGACGCGGTCAAGATCGCCATAGGGCCGTGGAGTTTTGGCTGACGGCTGAAAGCTGAAAGCTGACCGCTAAAAAAGGAGGAAGACGTGGCCTTAAATACGGAACAGAAACAGGAGATTATCGATCGCTATCGGGTGCATGACGCCGATACCGGGTCACCGGAGGTTCAGGTGGCCATCTTGAGCGAGCGAATCAGCTACTTGACGGGGCATTTCAAGGTCCATGCCAAGGACCACCATTCCCGTCGTGGATTGATCAAGCTGGTGGGTCAGCGCCGGCGCCTCCTGAACTATCTGAAAGACAAGGACATCGAACGTTATCGGGCCTTAATCGAACAACTCGGCCTGAGAAAGTAGGAGGCTCAACAGAATAATATGCCAAAAATATACTCAGTAGAAATCGGGGGCCGAGACCTCTATTTCGAAACGGGCCATTTGGCCCAACAGGCCAGCGGTTCAGTGCTGGTGCGCTACGGCGAAAATGCGGTGCTGGTTACCGCGGTCATGTCCGACACAGTTCGGGAGGGCATCGACTTTTTGCCCCTGACGGTGGATTACATGGAGAGGGCTTACGCCGCGGGGCGCGTCCCCGGGAGCTTTTTCCGGCGGGAGATCGGCCGCCCCTCGGAAAAAGAGACCCTGACTTCCCGGCTCATTGACCGGCCCATGCGGCCGTTATTCCCCAAAGGGGTGGTCAATGAAATCCAGATCATTGCCACGGTGCTCTCCGGCGACATGGAGCTTGATCCGGATATCGTCGCCGTGAACGGGGCCGCCGCAGCCCTGGCGATTTCCGATATTCCGTTTAACGGCCCGGTGGCCGCGGTGCGGGTGGGCAAAATCGGCGGGCAGCTGGTAGTCAATCCCACCAATTCGCAACTGAAGGAAAGCACCCTGAATCTGACGGTGGCCGGGGCGCCCCAGGGCCTGGTGATGGTGGAGGCCGGGGCCCAGATGGTCCAGGAAGAAGAAGTGCTGGAGGCCCTGTTCTTTGCCCAGGAGCAGCTTAAGCCCATCCTGGAACTCATCACGTCCATGGCCCAGGAGATCGGCCGGCCCACCCGGGAACTCCCGGAGCCGCCGGATAACTCGGAGCTGCGCCAGAAAATCGAGGCGTTGGGCGGGGACAAGATCCTGGCGGCGATGACCCAGCCGGAAAAAGAGGCCCGGCATCTGGCCATGGACCAGGTAAAGCAGGATATTCTGGCGGAACTGGGCCCTGAGATCGAAGGCCGGGAAAAAGAAGCCAAGGGCCTCATTTCCGAGGTAAAGAAGAAGGTGGTGCGGAACATGATGCTCACGGAGCAGCGCCGCATCGACGGGCGCGGTTTCAGCGAGGTCCGCACCATCACCGGGGAAGTCGGCCTGCTGAGCCGCACCCACGGCTCGGCGGTCTTCACCCGGGGCGAGACCCAGGCCCTGGCGGTCACCACCCTGGGCACCCCCTCGGATGAACAGAAAATCGAGACCCTGATAGGTGAGACCTTCAAGGCCTTTATGCTCCATTATAATTTCCCCCCGTATTCGGTGGGAGAGACCCGCATGATCCGCGGTCCGGGGCGGCGGGAAATCGGGCATGGGGCTTTAGCCGAACGGGCCATTGCCCAGGTGCTGCCGTCGGCGGAAGAGTTTCCCTACACCATCCGCATCGTCTCCGAAATCCTCTCTTCCAACGGCTCCTCCTCCATGGCGACGATCTGCGGGGGCTCCATGTCCCTGATGGACGCCGGGGTACCCATCAAGGCCGCGGTGGCCGGGGTGGCCATGGGACTCATCAAGGAGGATGACCGGGTGGCGGTGCTGTCCGACATCCTGGGCGATGAAGATTCCATCGGCGATATGGACTTCAAGGTGGCCGGCACCAGCGAGGGGATCACCGCCCTCCAGATGGATATCAAGATGACGGGGCTGACCCGGGAGATCATGGGCAAAGCCCTGAGCCAGGCCCGGGAGTCAAGGCTGCATATCCTGGGCAAGATGGCCGAAACCATCAGCGCGCCCTCGCCCACCCTGAAGGAGCACGCGCCCAAGATCATTGTGCTCACCATCAATCCCGATAAGATCCGGGACGTGATCGGACCCGGCGGCAAAATGATCAAATCCATCGTCGCCGCCACCGGGGTCAAGATGGACGTCGAAGACGACGGCAAGATTCACATTTCGTCGTCCGACCAGAAAGCGGCCGACGAAGCCATCCGGATGATCAACGAGATCACCGCAGAGGCGGAAATCGGCGCCACCTACCGGGGCGTAGTCAAGAAGCTCATGGACTTCGGCGCCTTTGTGGAGATCTTGCCGGGCACCGACGGTTTGGTCCACATCTCCGAGATGGACCATCGCCGGGTGAAAACCGTGGATGAGATTTGCAAGGAAGGCGACGTTATGATGGTCAAGGTGCTGGACGTGGACCGGCAGGGGAAGATTCGCCTGTCCCGCAAGGCCTTGATCCCCAATGACAACCCCCAACCGGAACAATCCGATCGCCGGGGTGACCAATCCGATCGCCGGGGTGGACGTGAACCAAAAAAGCGTCCTGAGTAACGGGCTTCGGATCGTTACCGAGGCAGTTCCCCACTTCCACTCGGCGGCGGTGGGGATTTGGCTCAACAAAGGCTCCAGGGACGAGACCGGGGCCGAGAACGGTCTGACGCATTTCCTGGAGCACATGGCCTTTAAAGGCACCCCCCGGCGCACCGTCCTGGACATTGCCCGGGAAATCGATCAGTTAGGGGGCATGTGCAACGCCTTCACCAGCAAGGAGCAGACCTGTTTCCACGGGCGAGTCCTGGCGGAGCATCTGCCCCGGTTGGTGGACCTGTTGGGCGACCTGGTTATCAGGTCCCAACTGGCGGCGGAGGACCTGGAACGGGAGCGGCAGGTCATCCTGGAAGAGATTTACGCCCAGGATGACAACCCGGAAGAACTGGCTCAGGTCCACTTTGCCCGGAACTTCTGGGGAGACACTGCCTTCGGGTGGCCCATCCTGGGAGATGCTGAGCACATCGGGCGGGTCAGCCGGGAAGACCTGCTGGCCTTCCGCCGGCTTACCTACCGGCCCGCCGACATGGTAGTGGCCGCCGCCGGCCGCATCCGGCACCAGGAAGTGGTGGACCTGGTGGCCGCCAGTTTTGAAGGATTTGTCAACGGCAGCCCCGGCCGGGAACGCCAGGCCATCACCACCCATCCCGGGGTCTACACCCTCTCCCGGGACCTGGAGCAGGTCAACCTGATCCTGGGGGGACCGGGGGTAGCGGCGGGCGATCCGCGGCGCTACGCAGCCACCATGCTCCAGTTGGTCCTGGGCGGCAACATGAGTTCGCGCCTCTTTCAGGTCATTCGGGAACAACTGGGGCTGGCATATTCCATCCAGTCTTACGCCCAGTTTTTCAGCGATGCCGGCCTGGTGGGCATCTCCGCCGGAGTAAGTCCCCAAAACCTTCCGGCCATCATGGCCGCCATCCGCCGGGAACTCAAACAATTGCAGGAGGAGAGAGTCACCGAGGCGGAGTTGACCGCGGCTAAGGAAAACCTGCGGGGCTCCGTTATTCTGTCCTCGGAGGACTGCGACCATCTCATGGGGCGTTTGGCCAAAAATGAGCTGAATTTCGGGCGCTATATCCCTCAGGAAGACATCATCGCCGGCATGCTGAAGGTCACGGCGGACGAGGTTCTGGAAGTAGCCCGGGACCTGCTCCGGCCGGAAGCCTGGGGCGTGGCCCTCCTGGGCCCGGTGGATGCACCGGGCGATTACGGCCTGGCGTAAAAGCTGTCAGCTATCAGCTTTCAGTGGTCAGCTTTCAGCTTTCAGCCAGAACGGCGGATTGACGCCGGCAATCCGGATGTGGGGCGGAGACCGGCGTGCTTGGTGACAAAAAAAGGCAGGGCGTTTGAACACCCTGCCAGCCCTAAACTTGAAACCTCTACGAAAGTCTCTATCCACGTTTCCTCCTTGAAAAAATGCAGCGTAGGCCCCCTCGCCTGCGCCTCAATGTGAGGCAGGACAGCCGAGGGCGCTATCCTGCATGAGACTTTCGCAGAGCTCTAAAGTTGGTGCTCCCGAGACCGCTAAGCCGCGGTCATACCCATTTAATATTGGCCTCCCGGATTCCCTGGAAGGTTGACCTCGGGGCTGCCAGAAATAATTGCAGGCGTTCTATGTTCCGGTCAATGGCCTGCCGGTACAAGTCCTGGTTTATCCCCTTGAGAACCCGCAAGTAATCCCGCAGATAACGATCCACGTGCCCTAATTCATTCACCAACCGCTCTTTAACCATTTCCCAGAAGGCCGGGGTTTTTTTCAGTAAATCGAATTTATCAGAATAACCCGGAACCCCGCCTTCCTTAAATTCATCGTAGAGGAAGGGGAGTTTTTCCAAATAATTCTCATTGGCCATCTGCCCGATAAGATCGGCGGTTCCTATGATCTGACCCAAGATTTCATGTTCCCGGGATTGAAATCCGATCTCGCCAATTTTGACATCGAGTCCGGTACATCTTAAAAAATTACTGCATATCAACGAGTATTCTGATGGGAAGGCATGATCGTGAAAGTATTCTTTCATAAACTCAATACTGCGTTCTATATGGCTTATAGTATATTTGGCGCCCGTGCCCGTGTTGTCTTCCACTGCCTGGATATAGCCCGTATCGTGCATCAGGGCCGAAATTAATCCCAGGGTGACGTCCCTGTGGGTAAACACAATGCCATTGAGACCGGCGCCATGGATGAGTTTCGCCGTGACCAGCAGGCAATCCATCGTGTGGCTTAAGTCATGATAGAAGGTGTTACAGCGGCGATAGCCCGGGTAGTGCCCGTTAAACAGTTTTAAAATATCTCCAAATACCTGGTAAAACTGATTAAAATTAAACTTTTTATAAACTAATAATATTATACTTCTTATTTCACTGATGACATCGCCAGGATTGTCAAGCGAAACACGCTCCGGGCAGGTAACGGTGGTGGATAACAGGCTTATGGGATTGGCCATGTTAGCTTCCTTGCGCATAAATCCTCCTCCCAGTGCAAGTCACGGCATTTCCGGAACTGGAACAGTCGGGAATACTTTGGCAAAGTTGGGCTATTTGCCCAATTATTATGCAATTACGATGCCAGTTGACACACAAGGCGGATATATCTTAAAAATTGCTGATTATCCAAGCAGTTAGCCTTATGGAGTTGGGTGAGGCGGTGGGCCATTTCCCGCGCCCGACCTGTAAATTTTACATCACTGCTCCTTTACAGTTGTGTAAATTTACAGATGGTCCGCGGGACGCAAATTATGCAGTTGAATGAGTTGGTAAAGGGTTGGCCTGGAGATGCCCAGCAGCCGGGCGGCCTTGGCCTTGTTCCAACCGGTTGTAACCAGGGCCTGGAGGATGTCCGGCGGTTGCAGGGCAGATATTTTTTGGCGCTCCGCCGGGGCCGTGGCCTCCTGAAAGGAGTATTCTTTGATTTCCACCGGTAGATGCTCCAAAGTAATAGTAGGACTGTTGCACAAGACAAAGGCATGTTCTATGGCATGCTGCAGTTCTCTGACATTTCCCGGCCAGGGATATACCATGAAGACTCTCAAGGCGTCTTGGGAAATTCCCTCAATGTTTTTGTTATAAGTTTTATTAAATAACCCCAGGAAATGATTAATCAAGAGAGGAATATCTTCGCGCCTTTCCCGTAAGGGAGGCAACGCAATCTCCAACACCTTCAGCCGATAGTAAAGGTCTTCCCGAAATTCTCCCAAGCCGGCCTTTTTCTTCAAGTCACTGTTAGTCGCGGCAATAACGCGTACGTCTACAGAGTAAGTCGTAGAATCACCGACTCGCTCAAAGGTCTTTTCCTGGAGGACCCGTAAAAGCTTCAGCTGTAAATTGGGAGTAATATCTCCAATCTCATCCAGAAATATGGTGCCCCCGTGCGCCGCCTGAAAGCGGCCTACCCGATCCTTCGAGGCCCCGGTAAAGGCGCCTTTCACATGCCCGAACAATTCGCTCTCCAGCAAATTCTCCGGCAAGGCTGAACAATTCACCGTTACCATGGGTTTGGCGGCCCGCACCCCGCCATAATGGAGCGCCTTGGCGATCAGTTCCTTGCCGGTGCCGGTTTCCCCCGTGATCAGCACGGTGGTGTCCGTATTCATCAATTCATCCAGAAGGTGAAATATGCCCTGCATCTGGTGGCTTTTGCCCACCATATTGTGGAGGTTATACCGGGCGCGCAATTCCCCTTCCATTTCGGCCACTCGGGTCAAATCCCGAATCACCAGCACCGTGCCGATGTTTTTGTCGGTATTATCTCTCAACGGCGAACTGCTTATGGTGACGACTTGATGTGGCCGAGTCTGCTTGCGGCATTCCAGCCGGTAATCCTTGAGGGTTTTTGTCGTCCCCAGAATTTCTTTCAGAGCTTCATAACATGATTGCGCACAAAAGCTATTGATCTGGTCAAACTCCCGGCCAACGATCTCTTGGGGATCCATGCCGCAGATTTCTCTGGTGGCATCATTGGCGGCAATAATACGCCGATTTTTGTCAACCGTAATGATGGCGTCATTGACACTCCGAAAGATGGCCTCCAGGTTGCGGCGATTTTGGTCCCGCTCCGCTTCGAACAGGTTTTGAATCGTTTGAATCAGGCGGGCTTTATTGATGGCCACTGCCGCCAGAGAAGCCAGAGACAGGACCAAATTTTCATGCGCTTCACTGAAGGAAACCGGGGCTCCCTTAGCGTCCATAGCGTTGATCAATTCTAAAACGCCGATTACGGTGCCGGTATGATCTTTGAGGGGGACCGCCAGAATTGATTGGGTGTGATAATTATTGCGCACATCGAATTCAGGATTAAACTGAAACGGGAAATCAGGCGACAATTCATAAACATCAGGGATATTCAAGATGTCGCCGGTGAGGGCCACATAACCGGCAATACTGCCCTCGCTGATCGGAATCTCAAATTGTTTAAATAATTGGAAGTCTTCACCCCCTAAAGACAACAGGGTATTATTTTGCGCTACCTCAAAACGGAGATGGCCATTCTCTACCAGAAAGAGGCTGCCGCCATCCGAGTTGGTCAGGAGGCAAAGTTCATTGATAATCTTTTTCAATAATCTGGATAGATCGGTTTCACTGGAGAGGGCTATGCTGATTTCTATTAATTTTTGTTTGGCAATGTCTAAGGAAGAAAGCATGCTGTTGCCGCTACCCCTGTTCTGAATAGATCTAAGGAGTCCCCATCAATCGGTTATGAATATTCTATCCCCGCCGTTTAGTCAAGACGCTGAATTTATTTCAAATTACCGGAGACCGGATTTGCTTCCGATCCTATTAATTATGTTTGCGTTTATTGCGGTAATTGTCAAGCGAGAAACCCGCCTCGTAAGCGTTCAGGTGTCAGCTATCAGCTATCAGTCTTTATAGGGCGGCCTGTGACCGCCAGGATTCGGCGGGCACAACCCGCCCTATGGAAATAAAGGTGGGCGAGACGCCCGTCTTAGGAATTTTATGTCAGTTAAAACGAAGTCGCAGTCAATAAACTATGAAAATTCATGTCATTCTGAACGGAGCGCCGCTTCGTTACGAATCTCGACAGCTACAAAGAAGAGATTCTTCGCCAGGCTCAGAATGACAAAAATTGCCGTTTGAGCGCTCATTTGTATATGATGCGCAATGCGCAACTCACCTGGCGGGCGCGGAGGCCCGCCCCACTGAGCTGTTTCTAATTTACGGATGGGCCAAAAGTCCATAAAGAACGACATAAATAAGTTTCACAAAACTCATCTCATCTCCGCGCCCCTGGCTGCGGATTGCCTGGTTTTAAATTTTTCTTAGCTTTTTGCGTCCAACTGATATAAAATTAATCGTTTAAGAGGCAAATCAGGAGAGTCGAAAAAAATTATGAAGAACGATATCCATCCCAACTACATTGAAACCACCGTGCGCTGCGCCTGCGGCAGCGAGTTCTTGACCGGTTCCACCAAGGATAACATCCGGGTGGAGATCTGCTCCAAGTGCCATCCCTTCTTTACCGGCAAGCAGAAGCTCATGGATACCGCCGGACGGGTAGAGCGCTTCCGGCGCAAATACGCCCACATTGAACAATACAAGACCGACGACAAGGCAGAATGAAGCAGGAAGACCTGCCCTTGGCCGTAGGGGGCCAGGCCGTGCTGGAGGGCGTCATGATGCGCTCTCCCCACGCCATGGCCATCGCGGTGCGCCGTCCCGACGGCACGGTGATCCTCAAGGATGAGGCGTACCATTCCCTAGCGGACCGCTATCCCGTCCTGAAGCGCCCCTTCCTCCGAGGCCCCGTAATCCTCATCGAGGCCATGGTCACGGGTGTCAAGGCCCTGACTTTTTCGGCCCAGGCCGCGCTCCAGGAAGAAGATGCCGGCAAAGAAGATGAACCGCTGGGTTGGGGCAGCATCGCCCTCACCCTGGGGGGCGCCTTCCTCATGGCCTTCCTCTTTTTCGGCTTCCTGCCCCACTGGCTGAGCGGCAAGGCGGGTTATCTGGTGGGTCGCGCCCTGACCCCGGCCGACTTCACCTTTCATGCCGTCGACGGCGTCATTAAGGGCGCCTTCCTGGTGCTCTATATCTGGGGCATCTCTTTTTTCCCGGATATCCGCCGGGTCTTCGAGTACCACGGCGCCGAGCACAAGTCCATCTGCACCTTTGAGGCCGGGGAAGAACTGACGGTGGCCAACACCAGGCGCCATCCCACCGCCCACGCCCGCTGCGGCACCTCCTTTATCCTGGTGGTGCTGCTGGTGAGCATCCTGATCTTCACCGTCTTTTTCCCCCTGTTCCCGGCCCTGACCCGCCGGGGCCTGGCCAACAATTTTCTCCAGGTAATCATCAAGGTGGGCCTCATGTTCCCCATCGCGGCGCTTTCCTACGAGATCATCCGCTGGGGCGGCAAGCACTCCCGGCATAGATTGGCCCAAATCCTCCTGTGGCCCGGGTTGGCCACCCAGCGCCTCACCGCCCTGGAACCCGACGACTCCCAACTGGAAGTGGCCTTGGAAGCCCTGAAAGCCGTCTTGGCCCGGGAAGAGTATCCCCTCCCCGAAGGCCAGCCGGCCGGGGACACCCTGGCCTGCGCCGAATGCCAGCATTGATGAGCCGTAGGGCGGGCGTCCCGCCCGCCGGTGGTGCGTAAAACGCACCCTACGAATACTATTGAATTGGCCGTGAGTAGGGTGCGCACTGCGCACCTTTTTTGTTGTTCTTGCTCATGTCTGACCGGGTATAATGCAGATGGACTTTACCTTTCTCATTGGTGGATGAAAAGAGCGGAGAAGTTGGTTATTAACCGATGCCAATTCACCAAAAACCGAAAACCGAAAACCGAAAACTGTATTTGGGTCCGGCGGGTTGGGATTACCCCGACTGGCAGGGGGTGGTCTATCCCCCGGGGCTCAAGGGCCCCGACCGCCTCACCTTCCTGGCCACCCTGTTTACCGCCATAGAGATCAACGTCACCTTCTACCGGCCCATCCCCGCCGACTACGCCCGGCGCTGGCTGGCGGCGGTGGACCAGAACCCGGATTTCCGCTTCACCGCCAAGGTCTGGCAGGTCTTCACCCACGAACGCCGCTTGGCTGCGCCCGATCTGGCTCAGTTCCAAGCGGGCCTGACCCCGCTCCTCTACGCCGGAAAGTTGGGGGTGCTCCTGGCCCAGTTTCCCTATTCTTTCCACAACACCGAGGAAAATCGCGCTTATCTGGTCCAGCTCAAGGCCGCCCTACAAAAATTTCCACTGGCGGTGGAGGTGCGCCACCGCTCCTGGCAGCAGCGGGCCGTGCGGGAATTTTTGGCAGAGGTGGGCCTTGATTTCTGCAACATCGACCAGCCGATGGTCTCCTACCCCATGGGGGCGACCCGCTGGGTCACCGGAACCCGGGGTTACCTGCGCTGCCACGGGCGGCGGCAGGACACCTGGTTCGAGTTCGGGGACGACCGGGGAGCCCGGTATGACTACCTCTACTCCCCCGAGAAATTGGAGGATTTGGCGGCCCGGACCCGGGAGCTGGAGGCAAAGGCCCGGGAGACCTACGTCATCTTCAACAACCATCCCGCGGGCCAAGCCGTGGCCAACGCCCTGGAACTTATCTCCCTGCTCCAACCCAGCCATAAAATAAGTCCCCCTCCCGGCCTCATCGCGGCATTTCCCCGCTTGGCACAAACGACTCTGAACTCCAAAGAATGAGTGAGGGCAAGGTGGTTGCGTTGTCTGATACCAAGATGCGCTCATAAAAGTAAGAACGGCTTCTATCTTGTAGGGGCGCACCGGTGTGTGCGCCCTTAGCTCAGGGCGGACACATAGGTCCGCCCCTACTCTAATGAGGGGATAGATGATATGTTCGACATAGCGACAGGGGCGATTTTTTGGGGGGAATAATTGCAGAACCCCGGGGCTAAAACAAGCTAAGACCCCGGAGAGAAATGTGCGATAAGATTTCTTGGGGCCGGCCAGTTCTACCGCCCCCAGACAGCTTGAGGACGTTGTCCGCCGGCAACCGGCCCCCGCTAAATTCTTACAGGTACGCCTTCACCACATACTGCTGCACCATGCGCTGGGTGTTAAAAAAGGCGCCGTTGATGGCGATGGCCCCGTACATAAACCGCATAAAAGCCTGCCGGTCACGGTAATACATCGGGACGATGACGCGCTCCAGTTTTCCATAGAGGCAATCGGCATCGCCGGAGCAATCGTCGCCCTCGGAGCCGCGGATCACCGGGGCGCCGATGGACCAACCGGTAAAGTCCTCGATGTGGCCCTCCAGCCACCAGCCATCCAGGATACTGAAACTCGGGACCCCATTCAGGGCCGCCTTCATGCCGCTGGTGCCCGAGGCCTCGTTGGGCGGCTGGGGGGTGTTCAGCCAGACATCCACACCGCCGGTGAGCCGGCGCCCCAGCCAGATGTCGTAATTCTCCAGGTAAGCCACCTTGATGTCCGGTTTTAAGGTTTCAGCGGCCTGAAAAACTCTCCGGATGAGGTCCTTGCCCTGACCGTCCCGGGGATGGGCCTTGCCGGCAAAAATCAACTGGATGGGGCCTACCTCCCGGGCAATCCGCCGCAAACGCTCGATATCGTAAAACAGCAAGTCCGCCCGCTTATATGTTGCGACCCGCCGGGCAAACCCTATGGTCATCACGTCGGTGTCCATGCCGGCGTTGGTCCTTCGGTTGACGATGGCCAGAAGCTCTTGTTTGGCCTTATGGTGTGCGTCCCACAGTTCGCCGGCGGGGATGCTGAGGACATAGCGCAGGCTGAAGTTGTCCTCCCGCCAACCCGGGATGTGGCTGTCGAAGAGCGCCTGGAAAGGCTCCGTGGTCCAGGTGGCGGCGTGCACGCCGTTGGTGATGGCGTCCACCGGGTAGTCGGCGAACATGAGCCGGGATACCTCACCGTGCTTTTTGGCCACCCCGTTGACATAGTGGCTCAGGTTAAGGGCCAGGTAGGTCATATTCAACCTGAGCCCGCGCTGGGCCAGTTCGGGCATCCGGGCGAACTCATCGCCATACTGAAAGATATGTTTCTGGACATCCACGGCAAATGTGTCCTGCATATCCATCACGAACTTGAGATTGTCCCCCACCTTCTCCACCAGTTCGAGTGGAAACTGGTCATGTCCCGCCGGCACCGGCGTGTGGGTGGTAAAGATGCACTTCGCCCTGACCGCCTCAATCTCCGGCTGACCGATGGAGTGGTCTCCGGCCCTTTCCGTCTCCTCGTTCAGGAGTTCGATGGTCAGGAAGGCCGCATGCCCCTCGTTCATGTGAAAGCGTCTCAGATCATGGTATCCCAGGGCCCGGAGCATCCGGACGCCGCCGATTCCCAGGATGATTTCCTGGCAGAGGCGGTACCAGTCGTCGCCGCCGTAGAGATGGTCGGTGAGTTGCCGGTCCCAGGGACTGTTTTCCGGCAGATCGGTGTCCAGGAAGTAAACCGGCACCTCATAGCCGCTGACGCCTTTGACCTCATATTTCCAGGCCCGGAGCCCCAATTCCCGGCCCTCTATATACACTGTGGCCCGCTCTCGCATTTCGGTCAGGAAATCGTCGACGGGCCACTCAACCGGCTCTTCGGTCTGCTGGCCCTGGGCGTCCAACCGCTGGTAAAAATAGCCCTTGCGGTGGAGCAGGCAGACTGCCACCACCGGCACCTTGAGATCGGCGGCCGAACGGATAGTGTCTCCCGCCAGGACCCCCAGCCCGCCGCTGTAAGTGGACATGCCGGGGTCCAAGGCAATCTCCATGGTGAAGTAGGCAAAGAGGCGGTCATTGGGCATGAAATCTCTCCTGCAAGAACGGTTGGCGAACCCTGGCCCTGGAAATGAGGAGGTTTTCCAGCTAACCCCCGGAAATCGCCATCCAGGCCGGAGAGGCTGGCGGGAAGCAACCAATCTCCACCCAGATTGACGGGAAACCATTGCCCTCAGTCGGCGAATTTCCCCGTGGGGTAGATGTTACGGGGATTCCAGAACATCCAGCCGCTGGCGCCGAACTTGTCCGAGGCCTTGATCTGAATCCGCATCTTTTCTTCTTTGAAATCGCCGCCCCTAAAGGCGTAATCGCGGAAGGCCTGCAGCCACGGCCGGAAGCGCAGGGGGTTGGCCCCGGTGCGCTCCTGGGCGCGCTTCAGTGACAGGTAGACGATTTCATAGGTGTTCTGAACCGGGTTTTTGTACTTGGGAATCCCGAACTGGTAACCGGAGGGGTAAAGCATCGGGCAGACCACGTCCACGGCCTCCAGGGAGGCGTCCACTTTCTGGCCGATGCCGGTGTCGTCTAAATTCCACATGACGTAACCGAAGATGTCCGCGGCCACCATAACGTTATAGGGCGCCAGGGCCCGGTGGGCCGCCTTCAGGAAACCGGTAATCGCTTCGGTGCGGCTGTCCTGATTCGCCGGCTTGGCGAACCCGACCCTACGGTTGTCGGGAAAGCGGACATAATCGAACTGCACTTCATCGAAACCCGCCTCGGCCGCGGCCTTGGCGATGGCGATGTTGTAATCCCAGGCCCCCTGGTGGAAGGGGTCGATCCAGCGCAATCTTTCCCGATCCCGGAACACCCCGCCGCCCTTACTCTTGACGGCCCACTGCGGTCTGGCCGCGGCCAGGGGATCGTCCTTGAAGACCACGATGCGGGCGATGAGATAGAGGCCCTGCTCCTTGAGGCTGGCCACCACCGCCTTGATGTCCTTGAACAAGATATTCTTCTGGGCCCCCATTTCGTCCGCCAGGGGGATGTCCACCTTGAAGGGGATAAACCCCCGATCCCCCTTGACGTCGATGACCAGGGCGTTCATGTTATTCAATTTAAGCGCTTCTTTGGCCGCCTCGCGGATTTGCTTGCTGGCGAACCCGTAGGAGGAAAGATAGAGCGCCTTGACCATGAAGGGGGTGAGGGCGATTTCCGCCGGGGGCGTGCCCAGCTCCGAGGTGGCGATTTCGCGCCGCGCATAACCGGGGAAGCGCAGCTTCAGGGTCTCCCCGGCACCCTCCAGGTGAAAGACGCCGTCTTTGTCGGCCCTAACCTGCTGATCGCCCAGGGTGACCAGGGCGCCGGCAATGGGGGCCTTGGTCTGGGCGTCAACCACCTTGCCGTTATAACCTTTGGTCGCGGCGGCAACGGGTTCCTTGGTTTGGCCGGCCGCGTCCTTGGGGTCATCCGCGGCCGCCGCGCCGGCCAGGACCAGGGCCACCGCCAGAATGAGCCCGAACAGAGAGAGTTTCGGTTTCATATCGACCTCTTGCAACCGGCAGCCTTAACGGCCCGCCCGGAGTAGTGTTCCCCGGCTAATAAGTCTTGTGTCCCTTTTCCTGGGCCCGGCCGGAAACGATGGCGTCAAAATTCTTGGTGCCGTCGCCGTTGACCATCAGGTAGCGGGGCTGGGCCATCATCTTCTCGGACTTGCTGGCATTCCGGCGGTCGATGCTGAAGGCTACTACGTAACCCGCCTTGGCGGCATCCTTTTCCAGTTCGTCGTCATAGATGCCGAACGGCCAGGCCAACACGTCCACCTTGGCGCCGAACCGTTTTTCCAGAGACGCCTTGGCCTTGGAAAGCTGGGCGTCCACCAGCTTCTTGTACTCTTCGGGCTTCAGTTTCTTCTTTTCCTTCTTGAAATTGGGATGCCAGAAGGTGTGCGACTGCATGTCGAACAAACCGGTTGCCTGGAGGGCCTTCAACTGCTCCCAGGTCATGGCATAGGAGGCGTTGGAAACGCACGACGGATAGACAAACAGAGTTACCGGAACGTTATACTTGCGCACCAGCGGCAGCATATCGGAATAGACCGTCTTGTGAGCATCATCCGCGGTGATCACCACCGATTTCGGCGGCGGCGGCGGACCCTGGCCCAGCAGGTAGTTCACCAGCGTCCGCAGCGGGATGACTGTGTATTGGTGGTCCTTCAGCCACTGGAGCTGCGACTCGAATACCTTGGTAGTTACCGTCATGGAGTCGGCCACCTTGGGGCCGAAGCGGTGGTAGCACAGCACCGGAACGGTGACCTGATCCTCCGCCCCTACGGCAGGGCAACAAAAACCTGCCACCAGCACCGCAATTCCAACCAACAACCGGATTGTCCGCATCATGCTCTCGTTCCCTCAACGTATTGAATTAGTTGCCGCGATCAACGCCTTTGCTTCCAACCCCGGAGCGCCTTTCCCCGGATCAGTACGGCCAGCGGGGGCACAGGGCACACCCCTTCCCCCGGCCTCAACCACGCCAAATTATGGGGCAGCCTGACCGCCTGCAGTCTTTAATCGGGTTTTTCGCGTCCGGCCATTAAAGATAAAACAGTCTCCCCCAAGGTTGCTTGAAAGATACTATAATCGCTCCCCAAAAACAAACGATTTGAAAGTTTCAATTAACTCCCCTCTAAAAAATTCCGGCCACACCGCCGGGGGTGGCAGACGCCGCACCTTCCCCATGAAGAAGGTCTCAATATTTCCTTGCGGCCTCCGGGGTAAAAATGCACAATGGAAGCGGTTCAGAGGGCGCCGAGCCAACCCTGGCGCCCTGGCAGCCGGCAACGATCTCGGAAACAGGATGAGGAAGACTGGATGAACACCGTATGGCTCCTGGTCGTTTGTATCAGCGTCGTGTTTGCCGCGGTCAACGGCAAAATTGATGGGTTCACCAAGGCCATGTTTGAAGCCGGCAAGGCCGCGGTGGAAGTCTGCCTCTACCTGGTGGCCATTGTGTCTCTCTGGCTGGGGATTACCAGGATTCTGGAAGATTCCGGACTGATCTATAAAATGTCCAATTTCTTCCGCCCGGCTATCTCGTTCCTGTTCAAAAACATACCCGAAGGGCACCCGTCCATAACCTCCATCACCCTCAATCTGCTGGCTAATTTTTTCGGTCTGGGTAATGCGGCCACCCCGCTGGGCATCAAGGCCATGGAAGAGCTGCAGAGCCTCAATCCCGAAAATGACACCATAACCTTTGAGATGATGCTGTTTATCGTCATCAATACCTCCAGCATTCAGCTGGTTCCTTTTACGGCTATCGGGTTGCTGGCCAGTTACGGCTCGCGCAATCCGAATGCCATTGTCTTGCCAACCATCATTGCTACGGTCATATCTACGGCCGCGGCGGTGGGAATATTATATTTATTCAAAAAATTCAGCCGGAAAGATAGGTGACATGGATACCATCAGTTTCGTCTTCCAGGGTTTAATACCGGTTTTCATTTTTTTTACGGTTATTTATGGATTTGCCAAAGGGGTGCCCGTCTACGATTCCTTTGTCTCGGGCGCTAAGGATGGCATCGGCATCATCATCGGGATTTTTCCCTATGTCCTGGCCATATTCATTGCGGTCAAAACCTTCGAAGCCTCGGGAGCTTTCGAGTTTATCAGAAAGATTTTTGCCTTCGTGGCATCGCCATTTAACCTGCCGCCGGAGGTTTTTTCAGTGGCCATGGTAAAACCCTTTTCCAATGCGGCTTCCCTGGGGATCTTCACCGAGATTCTTAAATCCACCGGCCCCGACTCCCTGGCCAGCATGATGGCCGCGGTGATCATGGGCAGCGCCGAAACGACTTTTTACGTCCTGGCGGTTTATCTCGGGGCCGTGGGCATCAAGAAAACCAAATACCTGGTCCCCGTGTGCCTCATTGCGGATATGACCGGCATCGTCATCGCCATCATCCTGGTAAAATTACTTTTTTGAGGCCGGCGAGACTAGGATATCCTACCCATTGAACCTCAGACCTAGGGGTGAACTGACGGAAACAGGAGAGGGGAGAATTCGGTAGCCGCAGGCTTTACAGTGAAAGTCCACCCGTAGGGGCGGTTCGCGAACCGCCCCTACAAGAAATTCCGTGATTGGGGGACGGCCATGATGGTTTAGCCTGCCCCGGCAAAAAATATGGATTAAT
>Ga0351886_10215_pt2 | contig 20808 bp, 10 predicted proteins | sample TotcelFGM3001L14_FD_206761 | JGI IMG/M metagenome (GOLD analysis project Ga0351886, IMG submission 206761) | Enriched cells from coal bed in the Powder River Basin, Montana, United States - Total cells FGM rep3 HSBNCT.FGM.300.1.L14 ... | reverse complement strand
CCCATATGTTGCCTTATCAAAAGATAGAACAACATCAGTGGAAATACTGGAGAAAAGATATATTGAGAAAATATGGAGCAATCATCTGAACCGAAATGTATTTACTAACCAGGAGATTAAATATCTATAAATCATGGAATCATTACAGGCTACTACCGTTAGGAGTCCAACATCTCTACTTCTCTTCTGTCAGATGCCCTTTATAAACCATCTCTATTCCAGAAAAGACCAGAATGAGTTTAACCATACAGGTATGGCCGAGCATCTTTTTAAGACCCTCATCATCCCGATACTTCTTTAATTTTTCTTCGGCATCTTTTAGCTTTTCTTCAAGTTTTACTTCATTATATTCGGTTGGTTTTATATATTTAAGCTCAATCAGGTAGGAATATTTTATATCGGGATACTGTGCTAAATTGGGCAGGAGCAGGATGTCACAGTATCCTTTATTAAGTTCAAATTCCGTTCTGGTTATATAATAATTAGACACATTCAGATATACCCGAAAAAAGGTCTGTATACCTCTTTCACCTTCTATATAATCCCTTATTGATGTTTGTTTATTCATCTCTGTCGAGAGATAAATAAACAGTTCTTCCCACTTACCATCATAGGCCATGATATTAAAGAGCTTTCCGAGGTTATATAAATCTATATTGAATACCTTTGTGTCTCTATAACCATCTCTGATATATTCATAATATAACTGTCTTATTACTTCATTGGGAATAATAAGATTTGTCATACCGCGGCTTATATCTTTTACTGTCAGCAATCCGAAATAGTATAATAAAGATATAAAGTTTTCAGTGTCTGCTACTCTCTCTACAGGAAAACTATTTACAATATCTGCCGTTATCTGGCCTTCTTCCAGTATGGTTTTCAATTTTTCAAAATTTCCATTTACCCTGAGACTGCCCTTATGATTTATTATTAAGAGATATTTCAATTTATTGTAGTCTATTCTTATATTATAATCCAGCATATCTTTTGGCAGTCTATCGATTTTGAGATATTCTTTTATGAAATACAGTGACATATCTGAATTATACATTCTGGTTTCTTCATATTCCGAAAAAAGATAATTATTATACCAGTTTTTCATTACTTCTGTAGCAAGATCTTCACTTATGCCGTAATGATTCAACATTTCTTTAACTTCTGTTTCTGTAAAACCGACCATTTCGTTGAATGCCGGATCTGTTGTGATATTATCTCCGATATTAAACCCGCTGGTTATATCATCCATAGTAACAGGAGCCACTCCTGTTATGAAAAGTTTTGATATGGGTCCCCCTGTAGTGCCTGCCTTTATTACATTGAAAAAATGCCTGTAGAAACCTTCTCCGTGGGTTATTGCCATGTATTGTTCCTGTCCTGTTGAAGAAATAATTGTATTTGTGAAATTGTCATATTCATCTATTAAAAGATAAATTTTACCTCTATCCTTAACAAAACTATTCAGATATTTTAAAATAGCAGATGCTTCTTCTGTGCTTTTTATTGTTTCATACATTTCTCCATTGGTGTCTGCAAGGTAATCATTATATCTTTTTATAAAATTTAAACATGCTATTTTTATTGTCTGATTAAAAGAACTTCGGATTTCATTGATATCAGAACTTACTTCTGAAAAATTGAATTTTAATATAAAATAGGAATTCCTTTCTTCTGTAGGGTTATCATAAATGTAAGTTCCTTTAAATAATTCTTCAAACAGTTCTTTTTTAGCTATATCATAATACTGTTCCATAAGAGAGAGCCATAGAGATTTACCAAATCGTCTGGGACGGATAAAGAAAAGATAACGAAGTGAATCTTCTATTTTTTCTATGAATTTCGTTTTCTCCACATAGTAGTAATGTTCTCTTCTTATAATTTCAAAATCCGATATTCCATAGGGTATTTTTTTTAATGTTTCTTTTTTATGCATATACAGCAGCCACCTCCTTATAATTTAAATATAACACAACCGGCTTTAATAATCAAAAACTATTATGAGAAGGAATTTTTCATCCTTTATAGAAAGAAATCCCCCAATATTTTATAAGGAAAGCTGGTAATGAACATGATTAAAAAAGTAGATCTCGGTTCTTCACTGCATAACGGTGTCTTTGGGAATCCTGCTCCACTGGGATTATTCGGCCTTGCAGTTTCCTGTGCAGTTCTGACTCCCTTTGCCTTCGGTTATGGAATAACAGATGGAAAAATTATGGGTCCCGCTTTTTTCACTGCTGCCATTTTTATTTTATTCTTCGGTTTTGGTACCCATCTCCTTACGGGAATTATGGATTTCGCCAATAAAAATACCTATGGAGGCACTATTTTTACTGCCTTTGCCTTTAACTGGATGATAACAGCCATAACTTATTTTTCCATTGCCTTTAATTACCATATAGATCATACAATTGTAGTTGCAAGTGAAATTGTAATGATGGTTGTCTTTATTTTCCTTACCTATGGTTTCGGTTTTTTCAGCAAGGTTTTATTTTTATTTCTTCTTGATATAGATCTTCTTTATGTATGTAAACTCCTTAAAGCTTTTACAGAAAGTTCTGCCTTTAATTTACCAATAGGTATCTTTACTGTTCTCCTCGGTCTTATAGGTCTCTGGCTTTCCCTGGGAGGACTTATCAATCCTGTGGCAGGACGTGAATTCTTTAAAGTCGGTACACCTGTGTTTTATGCCAAAAAAAAGGTCTTCAATTTTGCAGTGAGAAGGACTATTTTTGATGCTCTTTATAAACAATGGACACTCCATGCCTTTGAGGAAATGCCTGTAGATAAACTTGAAGAAGCGGTGAAATCTGCTACAGGAATAGAAAATATCACGCCTGATCTCTGTTATTTAATGGAATATGGAAGTCTTCGTATGACATTTCAGGATAAAGATCCGGCCATCATTAAAAGTGCGAGACTCACATCAGACGGTATTGATTTATATGAACAGCTTATCTTTAAGAAGTATGAATTTTAGTCAGTGAGCAGTGAGCAGTGACCAGTGACCAGTGACCAGTGAATATAGATTGCCTGTCAGTTTAAGTTAAAATTGGGTTTTGGGTTTTTAAGCTTCCTGACCCAAAACCCATAATCCATAACTCTTTGATCACGGATAACTGATCACTGATAACTGTTATGTGAGTGCTCTCACATAGGCATACTCATATTCCTCTGCACTCATATCCCAGCTAAATCTCTGGTTCATGGCATTTTTTACGAGTTTTTCCATATGATATGGCCTGTCATAGTAGGTGCTCACTGCCCAGCCTATTGTGTAATAGAGAGAATATGGTGTCGGTTCCCAGAATTTAAATCCTGTGCCTTCACCTGTATATTCATTGTAATTCTCTACCGTATCATTCAGGCCCCCTGTAGCTCTTACTATGGGAATCGTTCCGTAACGGAGGGAATAGATCTGATTGAGGCCGCATGGCTCAAATATACTCGGCATTATGAAGAAATCACTGCCTGCTTCAATCAGATGGGCAAGTTCTTCACTGAAGCCTATATAGGCACCGACTCTGCTTCCATATTTATAGGACATCTGATTGTAGAAATTTTCAAGTTCCTTATCTCCTGTACCCAGTATTACAAATTGAACATGCATACTGTTAATCATTTCTTCAAAGATCTGTGCAAGGAGATGATAACCTTTTTGAGAGGAAAATCTTCCTACCACACCTAAAATCGGAACAAAAGGATCTTCTCTGAGGTTAAATATTTGCTGTAATTTTCTTTTACATTCTATTTTGCCATCCATATAATCTACTGAATAGTGGGCAGGAATATATCTGTCATATTCAGGAGACCATATATCATAATCGACTCCGTTTAATATACCCCAGAATCTGTCTCCTTTGGCCCGAAGAGCAATATCCAGACCGTTTCCAAGGTCATGAGTGGAAATCTCTCTTGCATAGGTTGGACTTACAGTATTTACCATATCTGCAAAATATATACCGCCTTTAAGATAATTCATAGCTCCGTAATATTCGAATTTATCAAGGGTAAAATTTTCCAGTCCAAGGCCTGTATAGTTATAATTTGCTGCAGAATAAACCCCCTGAAAGGCAAGATTGTGAATTGTGAGCACAGAAGCAGTGTGTTCGAATACTGTATTATACCAGTTCCCTATTTTAAGATAGGCAGGAAGAAGGGCAGTCTGCCAGTCATTGGCATGAACTATATGGGGGCTGAAATTTTTATCTATACAGAATTGAAGTGCTGCACTGCACAGAAAGGCAAAACGCCTGGGGTTATCGGAATAATCATTCATCTTTTTGTCATGATAAAGACCTTCTCTGTCGAAATAGTCATTCTGTTCTATAAAATATACTGGAACACCATCAACAAAAGTCTGGTGAACAGAACACCATTCCTCTTTATTACCCATATGGACGCACATGGGATGATTAAGTGGTCTTATATCATATTCCCCTGTATCAATGAAAGAATATTTCGGAAGCACTACAGCTATATTATGTCCTCTGTTTTTGAGAGCTTTCGGAAGAGCTCCCACTACATCGCCGAGGCCTCCTGTTTTTGCAAAAGGGGTCATTTCCGAAGATACCATTAAAATGTTAAATTTGTAATCCATATATACTCCTTTTTTCGTGACGCGTAACGCGTGACGCGTGACGGGGGGGGGAATATTTACCTCACGTCTCACGTTACACGATTTTTATACACTCAACGAAATATATTATATCTTAATTAACAATCAGTAGTCAATTAAAGGAAGGGATAATATCATATTAAGTAGAATTTATATAAGTCGTAACACGTCACACGTGACGGGAGGATTATTTATCGTGATGCGTGATGCGAAAATACATTCTCATGCTTCGTTGTGACCACCAGGTCATGGCTGTTAGTTGAAAGATGCTCGTCAATGAATAATTATCTGAAACCACGCGTCACGCGTCACGCGTCACGCGTCACGATTTCAATGAAAGGAATCTTTATGAGACTCTTAATAATTTCTCTCCTTATATGTTTATTTACAATCCCTGTTTACTCTTTTCAATATGAGTGCAAAACCCTTTCAACAGAGTGTTCTCCGAAAGGTGTTATTATATCTCCTGATGGTAAAAGTGCATGTGTAATGAATCTTGAATCCTGTTCTGTTACTGTTTATAATACAGATACAAGGAAACTGATTTATACAATATATTTTCCTCAGACCTATGCAGAGGGCTGGGATTATAAAACTGAATCCCCTGTAGATTCTGTCGCTCAAAAGCCTGTAGAAGCAGCTTTTACTGAAAAGGGCCGTTATCTATGGATAAGTTTACATAATGATTCCTCTGTAGCAGTATTCGATATGGAAGGTTGCAGATTTGATTATCTTGTATATAAAGATACGGTAAAAGCCAGGTTAAAATATGCAGACGGGAGTGTTTGTGATAAATCTTACCTGAGGGTATCTGTAGGGAAAACTCCCAAGGTAATAAGTGTCTCTCCTGACGAAAGAAGAGTAGCTGTTTCCAACTGGCATGGGAAATCTGTTTCGGTTATAGACAGCAGAAGTTTTAAAGTAATAAATACCATACCTGTCAGTGAAGTTCCAAGAGGAATGGTTTTTAATAAAAATGGTTCTTTACTTTATGTAGCCATAATGTATGGCAATTATATTGAGACTGTAGACACATTTTTATGGAAGAGAACAGGATTTATTTATGGTGTCGGAGCTGCTCCCAGGGATTTAATTATAGATAAAGAAGGTAAATATATTTACTGTTCTGCAAACCAGGGTAATAATATTGCCAGGGTAGATACGTCTAAAAATAAAGTTCTTGATGCCCTTTATGTCGGGGTAGGCCCAAGGACACTTGAATTCAGCCCTGATGAAAAAACAATTTATGTCTGCTGTTACAGATCAAACAGATTATATGTAGTAGATGTAAAAACCTTTAAAGTTATAGACATATTGCCTACCGGATTAGACCCTGTAGGTGTTGCCATTTCACCATCGGGGGATATATGGGTTACAGATCAGGGTGATAGTACTTTAAGTGTATTTCAGCATAAAACCTGTGCAAAAAATTTATCCGGGAGAAAAAATATATGAATGAATTTGATCTGTCTCACATTACGTATTACGCATCACGCGCAATGGCATTAAGATTAAGAAAAAAGTCTCATGTCATTCCCGAGAAAGCGGTAAGCCATTTTGCATCTCTCTGGATTCCCCCGTCAGCGGGAATGACAAAAAACCTTAACTTAATGACAGTGCACATTACGCGTCACGCGTCACGCGTCACGCGTCACGAATTGAGGGGAACATATTATGAGTAATTCTGATAATCTAAAACTTTACTGTTCAATGTTAGAATTAATACTGGAACATGAAGGTCTTATTAATGAAAAGCAGAGAGAGGTGTTAAACAGGAAGATAGAAGAATGGCAATTATGCCGGGAAGATACAGAGTCTCTGGAACAGGAGATAAAGCAGAAATTTTTACATTCAAAGAGTAAAACTGTTCTGGAACAGGCGAAATTTATTGTAGATAATATGAAATTCAGAGGCCATATGTGGGAACAGCCTGAAAATATTGAATCAGTTGACTCATATGATGAGCAGGATATTCATTACTGGAATTCTAAAGGGAGAGAGCTGTCTATTAAAGGTCATCATGAAGAAGCAGAAAAATGTTTTGATAAAGCTCTCCATATAGATAGTGATGATGTAAATACGTGGCTTAATAAAGGGATACTTGCTGGAATACAGAGAAAATATGATGAAGCAATTATGTGGTTTGATAAGATTTTAGAGAGTGATCCTGAAGATGTCGGAGCCTGCTATTACAGGGGGTTTACCCTTTATCATCTTAACAGGTTTGAAGAAGCTGTAGAATATTATGATAGAGTACTTGCAATTTTTCCTGATGATTCCATCTGCCTGATCTGCAAAGGAGAAGCCCTTGCCAGGCTGAAAAAATATGAAGAATCCATTCAGTGTTTTAATAAAGCTATATCCATTGAACCTGATTGTACAGAAGCCTGGTATAGTAAAGGACTTGCTCTATCTTTTCAGGGAAATCATAGTGAAGCCCTTGTCTGTTATAATAATGTTTTAGACTCCATACCTGACCACAGTGATGCATTGTTAAATAAAGGTCTCTCTTTTTATTATATGAAAAGATATGGAGAAGCTCTTCTATGTTATGACAGAGTAAATTCTCTTGTGCCAGATGATGCTTTTGCCTGGCATAACAGAGGAAATGCTTTATATGCCTGTGAAAAATATGATGAAGCCCTTGTGTCCTATGATAAAGCCCTGGCAATTGAGCCTTTATATATTGAAACCTTGTACAATAAAGGATTTATATTAGAAAAACAGGGAAAATATGATGAAGCAATTTCCTGTTATGATAAAATAATAGAAATCAAACCTGAATTTAATTCTGCATGGGTTAATAAAGGATTGTCTTTATATCATCAGGGTAAATATGATGAGGCCATGATACACTATGACAGAGCATTGAAAAATGACCCGGCACACAGTAATGCATGGAATAATAAAGGTGTTCTTTTTCAGACGGAAGGAAAATATGAAGAAGCAATCTTATGTTATGATAAAGCAATAGAATTTGAATCTTCCTGTAAACTTGCCTGGCATAACAGGGGATATGTTTTATATATTCAGGGAAAATATGATGAAGCAATTTTATGTTATAACAGGGCACTGGAGATTGATCCTCTTTCTATTGATACATGGAATAAATCCGGTATTCTATTGAAAATACAGGAAAAATACGATGAAGCCCTGACATGTTTTGAAACAGCTCTGAAGATTAACCCTGATTATATAGCTGCCTGGATTAATATGGGAAATCTTCTTAAAGAAACGGGACGATATGAAGAAGCTATGAATTCCTACGATAAAGCAATAGAGATTAACCCGAAAGACTCTGTCTCATGGATTAATAAGGGACTTAATTTTTATGTTATGAAAAAATATGAAGAAGCCCTTTTCTGTTATAACAGGGTACTGGAGATCAATCCTGATTATGTATATGCCTGGAACAATAAAGGTATGATACTTGAGATAACCGGAAAATATGAAGAAGCTATTAAATGTTACAGCAGGTCACTGGAAATTGATCCTGATTACAGTGATCCCTGGTATAATAAAGGAATAGTTTTATGCCACATGGGACATCATGAAGAGGCAATTCTCTGTTTTGACCGGTTTTTAGAGATGGAACCTTCTTCCGTTCATGGCTGGCATGGAAGAGGAGAAGTTCTGGAACGTCAGAATAAATATGAAGAAGCCCTTTACTGTTATGATAAAGCCATAGAAATAGATACTAATTACATAAAAGCCTGGTATAACAGAGGAATAGTATTAAAAAATCTTGGCAATCATGATGAAGCTATAAGATGTTTTGATAAAATACTTGGGATAGACGGGAAAAATGTCCATGCTATGGGGGACAGAGCCGAAATTTTGTTACTCGCAGGAAAACATGAAGAAGCTCTTGACTGCTATAATAAAGCTCTCGAGAGTGCCTGTGAATATACTGATATAAGTAAAATCTGGTTCAGAAAAGGGTATATTTTTGAAAGTCAGGAAAAATATGAAGAAGCAATTTCCTGTTATAATAAAGCTCTTGATGTTGATGGAAAGAATATTTTTGCCTGGAACAGTAAAGCCGCACTTTTATATAAAGGTAAAAAATATGAAGAAGCAATTATTTGCTGCAACAGTGCAATAGAGATTTATCCTGATTATATTTTTGCCTGGAATAACAGAGGTATGTCTCTTTATGAACTGGGAAGGTATAAAGAAGCAATTTTTTCTTTTGATAAAGTTCTGGAAATAGAACCGGAGGACAGGTCTGCCTGGAACTACAGATTACATGCTATGATTATGGAGGGAACAGAACTGGATAAACATGGCAGATATGATGAATCTGCTAAATATTATGATAAAGTTCTGTCCATAAGTCCTGAAAATGTCCATGTCTGGCTAAACATGGGGCAGAGTTTATTTTTACAGGGAAAATACAAAGAGGCCATAGATTGCTGTCATAAGGCAATAGATATTGATCCTTTTTACAGTACAGGCCGGAATAACCTTGGTTATTATCTTTATAAAGCCGGTAATTATGAAGAAGCTTTAATAAATATAGATAAAGCAATAGAACTTGATCCTTATAACATGGACGCCTGGGACAGTAAAGGTGAATTACTCCTGTCAGTGGGAAAATATGAAGAAGCCCTTCTATGTTATGATAAGGTTCTGAATATAAATCCCGAACTTGCCGCCCCATGGTGCGGGAAAGGTCATGCTCTGAAGGGACAGGGAAAATATGAGAAAGCTATGGAATGTTATGAAAGAGCCTTAAGGATTGATCCTTACTATGTGGAAGCTTTTAAGGGAAAAGATGAAATTATAAAAGGTAAAAAAATATGAATGAAAAAAAATCTGATTATATAAAACTTTACAGATCAATGGTAGAATTGATCTTTGAATATGAAGGACATATAAGTAAAAAACAGAGAGATATTTTAAATAAAAAGACGGAAGAATGGCATATATCTCCCGAACAATCAGAGGCTATAGAAAAAGAAGTAGCTCTGGAAATAAAAAAGAAACATTCTGTTATGGATGAAATCAGACATATTATTTCAGATAAAGAGTCGGAAATGGAAAAAGAGGAAATATATGTCCCGGAAGAAGATAATGGAGATGTTATTTCTTTACTGGACAGTGGAATTTCATTCTTCAGAGATGGGAAATATGATGAAGCTATAAGATGTTTTGACCATGCCATTAATATTGATCCACAGGACGGTATAGCCTGGTTTAATAAAGGTTTAACATTACAGAGTCAGGGCAGATACGAAGAAGCTCTTGAGTGTTATAATAAAACCCTTGAATATGATCCCTATTCTTTTTCTGCATGGAATGAAAAGGGTATTATTTTAGATAACCAGGGAAAATATGACGAAGCTATTTCCTGTTATGATAAAGTCATAGAGATTAAGCCTGATTGTCTTGAAGCTGTAACCATGAAGGGTATTTCATTATATAATCAGGAAAAATATGAAGATGCTCTTGTCTGTTATAATAAGGTTCTTCATAGTGAACCGGAAAATACTTATATATTGAGCCTCAAAGGTTTTATTTTACAGCTTCAGGCAAAATATGAGGAAGCAGTGAAATGTTATGATAGAATTCTCCTTATTGAACCGGAAAATGTTTTCGTATGGCATACAAGAGGTAACTCCCTGGGATTTCTCTGGAAATATGAGGAGGCCCTTCATTCTTATAATAAAGCTCTCGAGTTTGAGCCGGATAATATTCATATACTGGTTGATAAGGGGAAAATACTTACAAGACAGAAGAAATACGATGAAGCTATTGAATGCTGTAATAGAGCTATAGGACTTGACCCGTTTTACATCTATGCCTGGCCTATGAAAGCCTATGCTCTATGCAGGAAGAAGAAATATGAAGAAGCCCTTTTGTGCTGCAATAAAGCACTTGAAATTGACCCTCAGAATATTTATGCCCTGGGCACTAAAGGTACTGTATTTGAAGAAGATAAAAAATATAATGAAGCTCTCAGGTGTTTTGATAGAATTCTGGAGATTGACCCTTTATGTATTTCAGCCTTTAACAGTAAGGGCTCTGTTTTGATCAGGCAAAAAAAGTATGATGAAGCCATGAAATGTTTTGATAAAATAATAGAAATTGACCCGACTAACAGTCTTTCCTGGAACAGCAAGGGACTTGTTCTGGCCAAAAAGAAACAATATAAAGAAGCAATGATCTATCTGGATAAAGCAATAGAACTTGAACCTGACCATATTTATGTATGGGGTACAAAAGGTACTGTACTGGTTGAACAGAGGAAATATGAAGAAGCACTCTCTTGCTACAATAAAGCACTGGAAATTAACCGGGAACTGCCTCATATATGGAACAGTGCCGGTTTACTTTTTGCAAAAAAGAGAGATTACGAAGAAGCAATAAGGTATTTTGAGAGAGCTCTGGAACTGGATCCAGATGAAGTTTATACATGGTATGATAAGGGAAATACTTTATATGTTAAAAAGAATTATAAAGAATCCGTTAAATGTTATGATAAAGCAATAGATATTGATCCTGAATTTACCATTGCATGGAGTGCAAAAGGTGTAGTACTTTCGGAAGAAGGAAGGTTTAAAGAAGCTCTTTTGTGCTGCAATAAAGCCATAGATATCGACAGGGAGGATTTCTGTCTCTGGATTGATAAAGGTTATGTCCTTGATAAAGAACACAGACATGAAGAAGCTATTGAATGTTACAACATAGCTATTGACCTTGAACCTGAAAGCACTATGGCATGGAATAACAGGGGATACAGTTTTTATAAACTTGGAAGAATTGATGAGGCCAGAAAAGATCTGGAAAAATCTCTGGAAATAGAACCGGATAATTCCTTTGCCTGGGACAGTATGGGAGAAGTATTTATATCTGCCGGAAACTATGAAGAAGGTTTTAAATGTTATGATAAAGCTCTTGAAATTGATCCTAAATATACAACCACTCTTTATAATAAAGGTAATGCTCTCGCAGAACTCGGTAGATATGAGGAAGGCCTGTCCTGTTATAACAAAGCTCTGGAATATGAGCCTGCTTATATAGAAGTCTGGAATGGCAAAGGAGATCTTTTGAAAAAAATGGGAGCCTTAGAGGATGGAGAGAAGTGCTACAGAGAAGCCTTCAGACTGAAAGAATTAAACTGGGAATTTTAGTTTCATAAGCACAGTGTCTGCCAGTTGATTGTCAGGTGATAAACTAATGACGTGAGACGTGAAATGTGAAAGAAAAGAAAGCCTTATTTCATCTGGCTTATGACATTTCAAAATATGCATTGTCCATGCTCAGATCAGTAACATTAATTCTTTAATATATTTTTACAAATTGTTAACAATTAATGATTGAAATAATATTTATAAGGGGTTATACTATAATAAAATAATTATAAGTTGCATAAGGATGTGAGTTTTATGAAAATTAATAGTACCGGAATGCCAGCAGGGAATTTAACTATTGATAAATCGAAAACTGTTAAGGAAGAAAATCCTTTTAATGTTTCAGATAAGTTAGCAGGAAGTTCTTCAGGTGACAGTGGATTAATGAAGGATCTGAAAAATTTAAGTGAATTAAGTAAAAATGTAAAGACTTCAGGAGAAACTTTTGTCGATCTGCCAAAAACTATTTATTTTAAGACCACTCAGAATGATCAGTACAGTCTTGGCGACGGTTTTGACGGAAGCAGAGACATTGTTGCAGTGGGTTCCCATGAAGGTGCTCCTGCTGAGCCATATCATTTTATCGTAAAATTCAGAGAGCTTAAGCCAGATTCGGAACTTGGTAATCTTGATACCTATCTGTTACTTGATATGGGAAATGGCACAAAAACAGAATTGCCTGATGGTATAAAGGGAAAGACTGAAAAACCCTGGCAGCTTGCTATAGCTGCCTATGATAACAAGAATGTTAATGTTTATGATGATAAGGGAGCTACTCTGGATAAAAATAAAATAGTGAAAAATGTGAAATATGATTCTGCAAAAAGTAATCTTGAGTTTGATGTGGATAAAGGCGCTTTAAGAGAAAGAGGCTGGCAGGATCTTAAGGGAATGGATATGCAGGTTTTTACGACAAAAGATTTTGTAAAACAGCCTGCAGACACTATTGACAGGGCTCCTGATAAGCCATGGGCTAAAGGCGGAACTATGAGCAGACAGCTCAATACAAATCCTTATGAAAACCCCGATAAAATTGAAGACTGGGGCGGGAAAGACATATATTTTGTTTTTACCGACAGATTCAGTGACGGAGATACGACTAATAATATAAATGTAGATAAAAAAGATCTCGGTAAATTCCACGGAGGAGACCTTCAGGGTGTTATAGATAAACTCGATTATATAAAAGATCTCGGTATGTCATCCATATGGCTTTCTCCCACCATGGAAAATCAGGATTTCTTCGTAAATGAAAATAATGCAGGCTATCATTATTACTGGCCTGTTGATATGTTTAAAGTAGATAAACATCTCGGCGATATGAATAAATTTGAAGAAATGATTTCAAAGGCTCATGAAAAAGGCATAGAAGTTCTTCTTGATATACCTTTAAACCATCTTGCCTGGGAACATCCTCTGAAAAAAGATAAACCAGAGTGGTTCCATAATATAGGAGATGTGCAAAACTGGGATGATCCTTATGAAGCAGAAAACGGTTCGATTTTTGGTCTTCCCGATCTCGCACAGGAAAAGCCTGAAGTATATGACTATCTTTTAAATGCAGCTAAATTCTGGATGGATAAAGGTGTTGACGGCTTCCGCCTCGATGCTGTGAAAAACATACATTTCCCATTCTGGTCAAAGTTTGATCAGGAAGTACATCAATATGCAACAGAAAAGCTCGGGAAACCTGATTTCTATCTCATAGGAGAATGTTTTGACGGAAGAGTGGACAAGGTAAACGATTATCAGAGAGAAGACATGGACGGATTGTTTGCCTATCCTGAAAAATTTGTAACTCATGAAGTGATTGCCCATGACGGCAGTATGAAAAAACTGGCAGCAGTAGTTGATGAAGGTAATAAGAAATATCAGTCTCCTGATCTTATGGGAGGCTTTATAGATAATCATGATACAGAGAGATTTTTAAGCGCCTGCGGCGGTAATAAGGATAAATTCAAGCTTGCCCTGGATTTCCTCTTTACTATTAACCGTATACCTACAATTTATTATGGAACTGAAGTAGCTATGGATGCTACTCCTGCTCCGGGACAGGAAAATGTGGGATGGCCTGCTACGAGCAGAAAGGATATGGAGTGGGGAAAAGATCCTGATATGCTGAAGCACTTTACAAAATTGAGCAACATGAGAAATAATTCGGAAGCTTTAAAACATGGTGATTTCAAGGAAATGTGGGTAGATGATCAGGTTTATGCCTATGGAAGAAACCATCCTCTAGAGGAGGGCATAGTGGTTTTAAATAACGGCTATGACGGACAGCAGAGAGATATTCCGCTCACACCTGAAAATCGTCTGATTAAAGACGGAACAAAACTTGTAGACAGTCTTACAGGAGAAAAAGTGACAGTCCAGAATGGTAAGATACATGTTAATCTACCTGCTAAAGGGGCAAGAATTTATTTCCCTGAGATATAAAGTGTGACAGGTGAAAAGTGAGGGGTTTAAAGAAAACCTCTCACTTTTTTATTTATATAAGTATAATGAAAGTTGTCTTATAAAAAAACTTTCAAAAGTTAACAAAAATTTAACAAATTATTTCTGACATATTATGAAAATAATGATATACTTTTAAAAAGAAGAGTTTTTTGAAATCTGAGGAGGATTATATAATGAGTAGTTTGCATTTTAACTATGGAGCATTCGATATGACCAGAGGAGGAGGCACGTATACACCACCAGCTGCCTGGCAGCATAGATATGACCCTGATTTCAACGAAATTGTGGTTTTGGGTGGTGAAAATAATGGTACTATCGATAGTTCACTTATCTCCGGTGCAGAAAGAGAATATAATTCCAAATTGGATGATCTTGGCACAAAATTGCGTAAGATGCACGATGCTAGAATTAGACTCACTCCACGTACACCGAGTCTTGAACAAATAGATCAGGTGGAAAAAGAAATTGCTGCTTTTCCCATAATAGATCGGATGAATTTTGCTGAAACAGACGTTAAAGGCTCATGGGGCACAAAACTTAACGGCTCATGGGACAAAAAAAATTATCATTTAAGCTTTACAGATGCAGATAATACACCTGACCTTAATGTTAGTATAAAATTAGATGATCGTACCCATATACCTTCACTTTTATTAACAAATCATGGCAAAACTGGAAAAGAAGATGATCTTGTAGAAATAAGCCTTCCTTTAACCGATAGAAAACTGAAAAATGCTGAAGCTCTTAATGAGCTTCTCGATAATATGCCGGCTCAGATTAAGAGTGTTGAAGTAGATAAAAAGCATGGATTTTTTAAGGATAAAACTATCCTGAATTTTACCGGTGAACAAGGTGATAAATTCTCATTGGAAATAAATAATGGTACGATAAAGAATATAATTATTTAGTCCTATGCCCGGAGTGGTAAAGATGGAGAAAATTTGCAGAGATTACTCTGCAAATTTTTATTTTCTCGTTCTGGGAAGGATTATGTTGTTTTTTTTAGAATGATGAAATCGATAATCTATAAACTGGTTAGCGGCTGGTAGTCATCTGGTGGGATTATTGCCATTCATCATTCACTAAATTATTAGGAGGTCTTGTATGTTAACAAAAAATTTTACTCTTCTGGTTCTAATCTTTTTAATACTGATTTTATTGTTCGGAGCGGCAGAAGCAAAAGATAACGATGTAATAACAGGAGATGAGCCTATGACAGAAAGTTTTATACCTGAATGGGCCAAAACAGTGGTCTGGTATCAAATATTTCCAGAACGTTTCAGAAACGGTGATTCTACAAATGACCCGAAACTGGAAAATATAGAAGGTTCGTGGCCTCATGATCATATATCTTCCTGGCAGGTTCATCCCTGGACTTCCGACTGGTATGAACTACAACCCTATGAAAAACAGAATAAGGGATTCTATATAATTACCGATAAAACTATTTCACGCCTCTCAGGGAAAATTGATACGGAAAAATTGAAGTCTATAAAAAATACAAATTTTTCCCCTGTAACATTAAAAGATAAACTTTTAGATAAAGGATTCAGTGAGGCAGATATTAAAATAATAATAAATAATGCAGAAAATGATAAAAATATATGGTATGATATTCAGCGTCGCAGATACGGAGGAGATATTCAGGGTATTATAGATAAACTCGATTATCTTCAGTCTCTCGGTGTAACTGCCATATATCTTAACCCCATATTTGAATCCCCTTCTCTTCATAAATATGATGCCATCATGTACCACCATGTAGATGCAAATTTCGGCCCTGACCCTGTAAGAGACAGAGAACTTATTAAAAAAGAAGTGCCTGATGATCCCAATACATGGGTTATGACTTCTGCTGATAAACTCTTCTTAAAACTCGTAAAAGAAGTTCATAAGAGAAATATGAAGATTATCGTAGACGGAGTCTTCAACCATATTGGCATAAAAAACCCTTTCTTTCAGGATGTTGTGAAAAACCAGCAGAAGTCTAAATATAAAGACTGGTTTACTGTAGAATCCTGGGCGGATCCTTCTAAAGATAAAGAATTTGTCTATAAAGGCTGGTTCGGAGTAAAAGAACTTCCAGAATGGGGAAGATCTGCAAATAATCTTTTACCTGGCCCTAAAAATTATATCTTTAATATTACAAAAAGATGGATGGACCCTGACGGAGACGGCAATCCATCTGACGGTATTGACGGATGGCGTCTCGATGTTGCCTTCTGTGTACCACACGGTTTCTGGAAAGACTGGAGTAAACATGTAAAATCTATTAACCCTGATGCCTATATGACAGCAGAGATTATTGATACAGTAGAAGTAAATAAACCCTATCTGGAAGGTGATGAATTTACTGCTGTAATGAATTATAATTTCGCTTTCACATCATCGGAATATTTCTTTGATGAGAAAAACAGGATTTCTACTACTGAATTTGATAAGAGACTTAAAGAATTGAGAGAAGCCTATAAGAGTGAAGTTGCCTATGGGATGCAAAACCTTATAGACAGTCATGATACTGCAAGGCTTCAAACCATGATAGTAAACAGAGATGTAGTGTCTTACAGAAACTGGCCTGAATACTGCGAAAAAGCTAAAGGCAGTAATCCTCTGTATGATACGAGAAAACCAACTGAAGAAGAATTAAAATCTCAGAGAATTTTTGCCCTGTTTCAGATGACCTATCTCGGTGCTCCTATGGTTTATTACGGAGATGAAGCTGGTATGTGGGGAGCAACAGATCCATGCTGTCGGAAACCTATGATATGGGATGACCTTAAATATGACGATGAAGTTTATCTGCCTGACGGTTCCAGAAAGACTGAGCCTGACAGGGTAGAAGTAAATTATGAGCTTTTCGATCACTATAAAAAATTAATAGCTGTAAGAAATTCTCATAAATCTCTTCAGCTTGGAGATTTTAACAGTCTTTTTATAGATGATAAGAATGAAATTTATGGTTTTTCAAGAAAATATGGAGATGAATATATAGTAGTAATACTGAATAACAGTAAGAAAGAGAAAAGAGCGAAATTTACTGTGGACCTGCCCGGTAAATTTACTGATTTACTTAATGACGGAAGTTCTGTTACGGTAAAAGGTGATAAAATTCTTTCTGTTTCTCTTAAATCTCAGTGGGGAAGAATTTTGATACTGGAAAATAAATGAGTGAATAGTGAGTAGTGAGTAGTGATTAGTGAGTGGAATAATACATCCACTCACTACCTATTTTATCATGAGGGAGACACCTTTGTTAACAATTGCCGGCTATAAAGATCTGAACAAAATATATGAAAGTGATAGAACTATAGTCTATAGAGGCCTTCGTAATCAGGATAATCTGCCTGTAATACTCAAACTGTTAAAAAGAGATTATCCATCGCAACAAGAACTTATAGAATATAAACATGAATATGAGCTTACCTCCTCCTTAATGTTAAAAGGTGTAATAAGGGCACTTGGCTTTGAGAAATATAAGAATAGCCCTGTCATAATATTTGAAGATTTCGGCGGTATATCATTAAAAATTTTGCTTAAAACCAGAAACTTTACTCTGAAAGAGTTTCTTTTACTATCTTCGGAAATTTCCCATATTTTATCAGAGATATATGAAGCAGGTATCATTCACAGGGATATTAATCCTGATAATATTATTTTAAATCCGGAAACCCGGGAGGTCAGACTTATCGATTTTGGCATTGCCGGTAAGTTTTCCGGGGAAATAACAGATGGGAAGGTAAGAGGCAATCCTCACTATATTTCCCCTGAACAGACAGGAAGAACTGCCGGTTATGTGGATTATAGAAGTGATTTTTATTCCCTGGGAATAACTTTTTATGAACTTTTAACAGGAAGTCTCCCTTTTGCCAGTAATGATTTAATGGAGCTAATCCATTCCCATCTGGCAAGAGAGCCTCTCCCTCCCTGTAAAATCAATCAGGATATTCCGGAAATAGTTTCACATATTGTAATGAAACTTATGGCAAAAAATCCTGATGATCGTTATCAAAGTCCCTGGGGGCTTAAAACAGACATTGATGAATGTATAAAACAGTTAGATAAAACAGGAAAAATTTCACCTTTTCCTGCCGGCACTCAGGACGTACCTTCCAGGCTTTATATCCCTCAAAAATTATACGGCAGGGAAGAAGAAATTAAGCTTTTGCTTAATAGTTTCAGAGATGTCTGCCATGGCAGCAGTGAAGCTCTGTTTATTTCCGGCTATTCAGGTACTGGAAAAACCAGCCTTGTTAAAGAAATTTATACCTATAAAGGCGGATATTTGATTACAGGTAAATATGAACAGTTGGAAAGAAGCACACCTTATTCAGCCATAGTCTCTGCATTACATGGATTAATTGAAAAGATACTCACAGAGGAAGATCTTTCTCGCTGGAAAGAAAAAATGCTTTCTGCCCTGGGTGTTAACGGACAGCTTATTATTGATATACTTCCGAAGTTAGAGCTTATTACAGGGCCTCAGGAAGAGGTGGAGTATGCAGGCTCAATTGAGTCTCAAAACCGTTTTAATCAGGTCTTTCAAAATTTCCTTCGTTTATTCTGTGAGAGAGAACATCCACTGGTTATCTTTTTAGATGATCTTCAGTGGGCTGATTTATCCTCATTGAAACTTATAGAACTTATTTTGACAGATAAAAACATAAAATATCTATTTTTTATAGGAGCCTACCGTGATAATGAAGTGGACTCTGTCCATCCTCTGAGAATGACTCTGGATTTGCTCAGAAAATCTATTGAATTTAAGGAAATTCACCTCACTCCACTTTATATTGAACATATAAGCCAGTTAATTTCAGATACCCTTTATAATAAAGGTGAGTATGTAAGAGAACTTTCAGAGATGGTAAGAAAAAATACAGATGGCAATCCTTTCTTTATAAAACATTATCTTCAGAACCTTTATAAAGAAAAAATCCTTTTCTTTAATACAGACAGGAGATGCTGGCAGTGGGATCTTCACAGGATTAAAGAGACAGGCATAACTGATAATTTAGCTCATATGGTTATACAGAAAATCGGCACGCTTCCTTCTGAGACGAAAAAGCTTTTACAGGTGGCAGCATGTCTTGGTAATAGTTTCGATGTGGCCACTCTATCTATTATATGTGAAAAAAGACCATATGAAATATATAAAATCCTTTTACCTGCCCTTGAAGAAGGTTTTATATGTGCCACTTCAGACCTCGAAGCTGAAGATAGGGAAGATATTCTCTCAAAAACATTTTATAAAAATTATAAATTCCTCCATGACACTATTCAGCATTATACCTTTTCATTACCGGGAGATTATGAGGCAAAGGAAATTAATCTCACGATTGGTAGACAGCTTTTCTATAATCTATGTGATGAAGAGTTAAATAAAAGACTTTTTGACGTGGCAGATCATTTCAATAATGCAAAAGAGCTTATAACAGAAAAACATGAAAAAATTGAACTCATAAAATTAAACTTTCAGGCAGGTAAAAAAGCAAAAAATTCTATGGCTCACAGAGAAGCTATGAATTATTTCAGGCATGGCTTTGAATATTTACCTCCTGATATATGGGAAGCTGATTATTACCTGGCTTTTGATTTACATAAAGAATTTGCAGAAATCCTGTATTTAAATGGAAATTATGAAGAATCTCAGAAATTAATTCACCTGGCTTTAGAGAAAAGTAAATCATCACTTGAAAAAACAGAATTATATTCCCTTCTGATTATACAGTTTACTATGATGGCAAAATATGAAGAAGCAATCTTCACAGGTAAAAAAGCACTTTCTTTACTTGGTATTGAGCTTTTTCTCACAGATCATGATAAAGCAATTAACGAAGAAATATATCTTATAAAAAATATGCTTTCAGATAGAGAAATTGCTTCATTAATTGATATGCCTGTTATGACAGACATAGAAAAAAAACAGATAATGAAAATACTTTCTTACATAGCTGCCCCTTCATACTACAGTGATAAAAAATTATTTTCCCTTGTTTCGGCTAAAAAAGTGAGCATCTCTCTTGAATACGGAAATGTTCCTGAATCCTGTTTCGGTTATACTACCTATGGCATGATAAATGGTTTGATACTGGGAGATTATAAAACAGGTTATGAATTTGGCCTTCTGGGGCTGAAATTATCTGAAAAATTTAAATCTCCTGTTAATAAGTGTAAGACTTCTGTTATATTCGGTAATTATATTTTCCCCTGGATCAACGATGTCAGAGAAATAGAAGAGATTAATCTGGAAGGTTATCAGGCAGGTCTTACGGGAGGAGAACTGGAATATGCAGGTTACTGTCTGAACCACACAGCAGAAAACTATTTTTATGTCAGCAATAAGAGCATTAAAGATATTCTTTCAGTAATAAGAGATTATATGCCATTTGTAGAGAAGACAGTTAATAAGCTTTCTATAGATCTTTTTACAGGTCTGAATATGGCACTGTTTAATTTAAGTGGTTTTACGAAAGATAAATTCTCTTTTCATACAGACGAAATAAAGGAAGAGCAATTTCTGGATATATGCCGTCATAATAAAACTCATATGGCTTTATGCCTCTATTATCTTTTTAAAATACAGATACTTTATCTTTACGG
>Ga0351886_10277_pt1 | contig 20861 bp, 13 predicted proteins | sample TotcelFGM3001L14_FD_206761 | JGI IMG/M metagenome (GOLD analysis project Ga0351886, IMG submission 206761) | Enriched cells from coal bed in the Powder River Basin, Montana, United States - Total cells FGM rep3 HSBNCT.FGM.300.1.L14 ... | reverse complement strand
TTTATGAGCAGGAACTGCCGAGTAAAATAAAGCGCCTTCTTGAAGGAGCCTGCAGAAAATCTGAAGATATGCTGGCACTGCTCAATGACTTACTTGAGATCGCAAAAATGGAAGACGAACATATAAAAAACGAATTCAAACCAGTTGACCTGGATCATTTATTTAATAATGTAATAGAAAACCTTTCAGAAAAAGCAGAGATAAAAGAGATAGATTTTCAGGTTGAGAAAAAAGATAAATTACCAACAGTATGGGGACATAAAGTAGGGCTTAAACATATATGTTATAATCTTATAGAAAATGCCGTAAAATATACTTCAAGAGGTGGAAGGGTAACAGTAAAGGTTTATTTTGACGATAAAAAAGGGATTCTCTATGGATATATAAAGGATACAGGTATAGGTATAGCAGAAAGTGAGATTAAAAATATATTCCATGAATTTTACCGTGCACCAAATGCAAAATCAGAGGAAAAAATGGGAACAGGTCTGGGGTTAACTATTGTATCAAAAGCTATTGATATACATAAAGGAGATGTCAAATTTGAAAGCAGTCTGGGAGAAGGAACGGTTTTTAAATTTTCCATACCACTTGTAAAAATTACAGAGGATCAATCGAAAGAATTAAGGGAAATAAAGAAAGATAAAGAAGTTAAAAAAATAGTAATCATAGGAGGAAGAACTGCAGGGCCAAAAGCAGCGGCAAAAGCCAGAAGAATGGATGAAAAAGCCCTTATTACCATAATAGAAAAAGATAAATCTCTTGCCTATGCAGGTTGCGGTCTGCCCTATTATATTTCCGGCATGGTCAGTGAGCCAAAGGCTTTAATGACAACAAACGACGGAGACATAAGAGATCCTGAATTCTTCAAACAAATAAAAGATATAGAAGTTCTGAATAAAACAAAGGTCATATCTATTGACAGAGAAAATAAAGAAATACTGACGGAAAATCTGGAAACAGAACAAAAGAACAAAATAAGTTATGATAAACTCATACTTGCCACAGGAAGCAAATCTATAGTACCTAAAATAAAAGGAATTAATAAAAAAGGTGTTTATACACTGCACAGGGTTGAAGATGCAGAAGGTCTGAGGAAAGAATTAAGAGTAAACAGAGCAAAAGATGTAGTTATAATAGGAGGAGGACTACTTGGAGCATCTACAGCAGAAGCCCTTTCTAAAAGAGGGGCAAGGGTTACCATAGTGGAAACAACCGATCAGATACTCAGATTTCTGGATAAAGAAATGGCCACACTTGTTCAGAACTATTTTGAAAGCCATGGCATAAGGGTTTTAGTCAATCAGAAGGTCAGATCCTTGAGTGGAGACGAATATATAAAGTCTGTAATTACAAATGAAACGTCAATTCCGGCAGATCTTATTATATTTTCTCTCGGAGTCAAACCGGAAGTTAATCTGGCAAAGTCCTGCGGCCTTGAAATAGGTATTACAGGCGCTATAAAAATCAATGAATATCTTCAAACAAGTGATCCTGATATTTATGCTATAGGAGATTGTGTGGAAAATACAAGTCTTATAACGGATAATCCTCTCTATACTCCTTTTGGCTCAATTGCCATTAAACAGGGGAGAATAGCAGGAATAAATGTTATAGAAAGAAAAGAAAAATTCGAAGGTGTGCTGAAAACAACAATAATGAAATTCTTCAATTATAATATTGCTGCCGTAGGATTGAATGAAAGACAGGTTCGTAAAGTAGGGCTGGCCCCAATATCTGTTATTGTTCCCGGCCCTGACAGAGATCACTTTTATCCTTCTGCAAAACTTATATATGTTAAACTTATAGCAGACAGAAAAAGTAAGAGAATCCTCGGTGCACAGATTATAGGCCAGGGTGAAGTATCAAAAAGAATTGATATTATTGCCACTGCTATTTCAGCAAAAATGAATATTTCAGATATTTCCAAACTTGACCTTGCCTATGCACCTCCATATTCTTCTTCTATGGATATAATTATAATGGCGGCAAATGTGCTGAATAACAAACATGACGGCAGTTATACAGGTATTTCAGCCCTTGAATTAAAGGATAAACTGGCCAGAAAAGAAGATATGATATTGCTGGATGTAAGAACCCATCACGAATATGATTATATTTCAATACCTGCTTCCATACATATACCTTTAAATTCACTGAGAGGAAGATTACACCAGCTGCCGAAAAACAGAGAGATAATTATCTGCTGCCGCAGCGGAGTAAATGCCTATGAGGCTTTAAGGATATTTAAAGCAAACGGTTATAATAATGTAAAGGTTCTTGAGGGGGGTATACTCACATATCTGGGGGAAACTATAGAGTTATTCAGTTAGTGAAGAGTGAAGAGTGAAAAAGTGAGTGGTGAGTAGTGAAGAGTGAATGGTGAAGGGTGAAAAAGTGAAGGGTGAAACCACGCATCACGCATCACGCATCACGCATTACGCATATAGAAAGGTGTAGATATGTCAGTTGTTACAACTATTGAAGGTAAATGCAGAAGGTGTTATTCATGTATAATGAACTGTCCTGCCAGTGCTATAAGAGTGGAGAAGGGACAGTCAAAGGTTATAGAAGAGAGATGTATTGGCTGTGGTAATTGTCTGAGAGTGTGTATTCAGAAAGCCAAAAAGGTTGAAGATGGTATTCTGCCTGCAGAAAAACTTCTTCTTTCAGGGGAAAAAGTCATTGCCTGCCTTGCCCCATCCTTCCCTGCTGCTTTTCCTGACATAAAAGCGGAACAGCTTATAGGTTCTCTGAAAACCCTTGGTTTTGAGGAAGTCATTGAAGTGGCCTATGGTGCAGAACTTGTTGTAGCATCGGGATATACAGAATTATTAAAAGACACATCAAATCATGTCTGGATTACATCTCCCTGCCCTGCTCTTGTAAACTATATTGAGAAATACGAACCGGAATTGATTAAAAATATTGCACCAATAGTCTCTCCCATGATTGCCCTGGGCAGATATATTAAAAAATATTATGATAGTCAGGCAAGACTGATTTTTATAGGGCCATGTATAGCAAAGAAAATGGAAATCAAAGATCCCAATGTTGCAGGAGTTATAGATACTGTTCTTACCTTTAAGGAATTAAAAGAGATGTTTCTGAAAAATAATATAAACCCGGAACAGGAGAAGGAATTATCTCTCGATGGCCCCCGGGACGGTCTGGCAAGATTATTTCCAATTTCAGGAGGACTCCTGAGAACAGCAGGGACACTACTTGATATGACAAGCAATGAAATTCTTGTAACAGAAGGAAAAGAAAAAGTTCTTGCCATAATTAAAGCTATAAAGGCAGGTAAAGTGAGCGCAAAATTTTACGATCTCCTCCTCTGTGACGGATGTATTGACGGCCCTGAAATAGATAATTGCCTCAGTGTATTTGAAAGAAAAGAACAAATAACAAATTATATAAAAAACTTCCCTGTAAAACCTGTTGAAGATATGCCTGATGTAGATCTCAAAAGACAGTTTACTATTGATGATAAGAGATTGCCTGTTCCTACAGAAGAAAAGATCAGAGAAATTCTTGCCAGTATCAATAAAACAAAACCTGAAGATGAATTTAACTGTGGTTTCTGCGGATATGACACATGCAGAGAAAAGGCTATTGCTGTTTTTCAGGGTCTTGCAGAAAATGACATGTGCCTTCCTTTTCTCATAGAAAAACTTGAACTCACGAGAGAGATAATAATTCAGCAGGAAAAGATATCCTCTATTGGCCAGATGGCAGCAGGAGTGGCTCATGAACTTAATAACCCCCTGGCAGGTTCTTTAATATATATAAAATTATTACTAAAAAAACTCTCAGGTGGAACCTTTGAAGCAGAAACAGGTCAGACCTACCTGGAAAATATTGAAAAAGAAATAAACCGCTGCTCCAAAATAATAAAAAATCTCCTTGATTTTGCAAGACAATCCCATCCGTTGAGATTAAAAATAAATCTGAATGAAATACTTGAAGATTCTCTTTCAATGATGACCCATCAGGCCCAGCTTGGAAATGTTAATATAGATAAAAATTTATATGCCTCTCTACCTTTTGTCATGGCAGATCCTGACCAGATGAGACAGGTTTTTATTAATCTTATATTGAATGCCATACAGGCAATGGAAAATGGTGGAAATTTCACAGTAACATCAAGTTATATTCAGGAAACAGATGAGGTTTCAATCAGTTTTAAAGATACAGGGGGAGGTATATCAAAGGAAAATCTGAAGAAACTTTTTGCTCCATTTTTCACCACAAAGGGAGATAAAAAAGGAGTCGGACTGGGACTGGCGGTAATAAATGGCATTATTGAAAAACATGAAGGAAAAATTGAAGTTGAAAGTGATACAGGAAGGGGAACTACTTTTACTGTTAAGCTGGAGGCATGTCATGACTGATAAAATAAAGATCCTTGTAGTAGATGATGAAGAAATAGTAAGGAATTCCCTGAGGGACTGGTTGATTGAATCCGGCTATCCTGTAATGGTAGCTTCTGATGCATTTAAAGCACTGGAAATTCTCAGGAAAGAAAATATTATGATATTAATTACAGATCTTAAAATGCCCGGTATGGATGGAGTAGAATTAATAAAAAAAGGGAGAGAAATCAATCAAAATATTACTGCAATTATTATTACTGCCTACGGAACAATTTCTTCTGCTATTGATGCAATGAAATCAGGAGCATATGATTACATTGAAAAACCTTTCTGCCCTGAAAAAATAGATATGATTCTGGAAAAGGCAGTAGAACGTCAGCTTTTGATCATGGAAAACCTGGAGAAAAAAGAAAGCCTTGATATATTAAATAAAAGCTATCTGGACTTAATTGGTTTCGTCTCACATGAACTTATAGGGATACTTGGAGGAACTACTATGAGTATAGCTACTGTAAGAAATGGCTATCTGGGTTCTCTCACTGAAAAACAGAAAAAATCCCTCGATCTTGCTCTGAGCAATCTGGATTATTTTGCTTCTACTGTAAAAAATTTCCTGAATTTAAGCAGGATAGAAAAAGAAGAATTTTATATCAATAAAAATAAAATTTTAATAAAAGAAGATATCTTTGATCCTTCTTTAGAAAATTTCATTAAAGAAGCAGAAAAAAAATCTCTCACTATAACAAATAATATAGAAACAGGTCTTTATATCAATGGAGATATAAATCTATTGAAGATAGTGGCAAATAATCTTATAGGGAATGCTGTCAAATATGCTTCTGAAAAAGGCAGGATAATTGTAAATTCAAAAAGTTATGATAAAACTTTTGAAATAGAAGTCTATAATGACGGAAGGGCTGTTACGGAAGAGGAAAAAGAAAAACTCTTTAAAAAATTTTCCCGTATTGATTCACCTGAAACTAAAAAAGCCCAGGGAACAGGTCTCGGTTTATTTATAACTAAAGAGATAGTGGAAAAACATGGTGGAACTATCAGAGTTCAGCCAGGAGAAAAAGGAAATTCTTTTATATTTACCATAGAGAAATTTTTATAAAACCTTGCAAAGAGAGGGGGAATAATTTTTTTAAGCTGGACAAAATAGCAATTCAGCGACCAGAACAGGAAGTTGCTGATAGCTAAAAGCTAATAAAGGAGTGAAGATTATGAAAAAAATACTTATAGTAGATGATGATGCAAGTTTTGTAGAAGCCATATCAACATTGCTGGAAACACAGGAATATGAAATAATAACTGCATCTGGCGGTAAAGAAGGGTTCGAAAAAGCTAAAAAGGTAAAACCTGATTTAATGTTACTGGATGTAATGATGGCAAGAAAAACAGAAGGTTTTGATGTAGCAAGAAATCTAAAAAAAGATAATGCAACAAAAAATATACCTGTCATTATGATTACAGGTATCAGAAGCTACAAATTGCCTTTCGAACTTGAACCGGATGAAGACTGGCTTCCAGTAACAACTATTCTGGAAAAGCCTGTAAAACCGGAAGAATTATTGAAGGCTATAGAAGAAAATATAAAAAAATAATTATATCGTGACGGGTAATGCATGACACGTGACTGAAGGCAAAAAAGATAATCCTTTTCACAATTTCATGAAAACTGTCTTTTTGACAGAAGCGAAGCAATCCCGTTATTTATAGATGAAATCACCGGAATTGCTTCGCTTTTTTTAAAATGATATAATAGTTGTCTGGTTTGGTACCAGGGCATTATACATTACGCATCTTTAAGAATTTTTTATCCTCAAACCATCAGGAACAGAAAGGAGGTTTAAGTGACAATAAATTTGTACCGGTCACAGGTAGTAATCACCCGTGACGAGTTACGAGTTACATGTCACGAAAAGAATCATGAGCAAAGATGAAATCAGAGATGCCCTGCTGAAAGTAGGAGCCCATCAATTAAGATCACCTATTTCGACAATTCAAACACAACTGAATATAATACTTCAGGTCTATGATAAAGAAATGCCGGGTAAAATGAAACGCCTTGTTGAAGGTGCCAGTAAAAAATCAGAAGATATGCTCTCACTTATCAATGACTTACTCGATATGGGACAGCTCGAAAATGAACATGTAAAAGAAGAATTTACCACAGTAAGGCTGGAAAAATTATTTCTCAGTGTAATAGAACATCTTTCAGGGAAGGCTGAATTTAAAGAAATAGATTTACAGATTGATAAAAAAGACATACTCCCTATTGTATGGGGGCACAGGTCAGGACTTAAAAGTATATTTTATAATCTCATAGAAAATGCCATAAAATATACCCCCCGGGGAGGAAAAGTAACGGTAAAGACTAACTATGACAGAAGAGGTGTTCTTCATTGTGAAGTGAAGGATACAGGTATAGGCATACCGTGTCAGGAAATAAAGGGTGTATTTTCCGAGTTTTATCGTGCTTCAAATGCAAAAGAAGAAGCAAAAATCGGCACAGGTCTGGGACTTGCTATTGTAGCAAAAGCTATAGAAGTTCACGGAGGAGAAATAAAATGTGAAAGTAATATTGGTCAAGGGACAGCATTTAAATTCTCCATAGCACTGGCAAAAATAGAAGAAGAAGAAGCAAAATTACTGGAACAGAAGAAACAGGATGATAAATTGAAAATAGTTATTATAGGTGGCCGCACTGCAGGGCCAAAAGCAGCGGCAAAAGCCAGAAGAATGAATGAAGATGCCTCTATTACAATCATAGAAAAAGACGAATCCCTCTCCTATGCCGGGTGCGGTTTACCTTATTATATTTCCGGCATGGTTTCCAACCTGAAATCACTCATGACAACAAATGACGGAGACATAAGAGATCCTGACTTTTTCAGACAGATAAAAGAGATAGAAGTCCTTAACAGAACCAGGGCTTTATCTATTGATAGAGAAAACAAAGAAATTCTTATAGAAAATTTCAAGACAAAGGAAAAAAATAAAATTACTTATGATAAACTTATACTTGCAACAGGAAGTAAAGCAATTATTCCCAGGATAAAGGGAATTAATAAAAAAGGAGTATATAGCTATCATAAAGTAGAAGATGCAGAAGGTTTAAAAAAAGAATTAAAAACAAAACAGGCAAAAGATGTAATAATAATAGGCGGCGGCCTCCTGGGGGCCGAGACAGCAGAAGCTTTATCGAGAAGAGGAGCAAGAGTAACAATAATTGAAGAAAAAGACCAGATTCTTATTAAGTTTCTTGATAAAGAAATGGCAGACCTTGTAAAAAATTATTTTGAAAGTAAGGGTATAAAAATTCTACTGAATAATAAAGTTGAACTCATAGAAGGTCACTCCTCTGCAGAAGGTGTAGTAGCAAATGGAAATTTCATACCTGCAGATCTTGTTATACTTTCTACAGGACTCAAACCTGAAGTAAGACTTGCAAAGAAATGCGGACTTACCACAGGAATTACAGGAGGTATAAAAATAAATAAATATCTTCAGACAAGCGATCCTCACATATATGCCATAGGAGACTGTGTTGAAAATACCAATCTTATAACAGGTAAGCCTGTATATACACCTTTTGGGTCTATTGCCACAAGACAGGGCAGGGTGGCAGGTATAAATGCTACAGGAGGAAAAGAAAAATTCTCAGGAGTAATAAAAACAATTATTATGAAATTTTTCGATTATAATATAGGTTCTGTAGGTTTAAATGAAGAACAGCTGAAAACAGAATCTTTTGATCCTGTATCAATTATTGTACCCGGACCTGATAAAGACCACTTTTTCCCTTCAGCAAAACTCATTTATATAAAACTTACAGGTGACAGAAACAGTAAAAACCTTTTAGGCGCACAAATTATAGGAAGAGGAGATATATTATCCAGGCTGAATACTATTACAACAGCTATTTCGGCAAAGATGAAGATTTCAGACATATCAAAACTGGATCTTGCCTATGCTCCTCCATATTCATCTGCTATGGATATAATCATCACTGCCGCAAATGTATTGAACAACAAAATCGATGGAAATTATAACGGTATATCACCGGCAGAGCTAAAAAATAAACTGGAGAAAAAAGAGGATATAATTTTACTGGACATAAGAAGTCACAGTGAATATGATTATGACTCAATTAACGGCTCTTCACACATACCATTGAATTCACTCAGGGGAAGATTACATCAACTGCCAAAAGACAGAGAAATAATTATTTGCTGCAGAAGCGGAGTGAATTCTTACGAAGCTCTCAGAATTTTCAAATCCCATGGATTTAACAATGCAAAGGTTCTGGACGGAGGAATTGTTACATTCAGGGGAGAAAATGCTGATACAGTTTCACTTTACTGATACCATTCCTATCATAAATATTATACAGAAAAATTGGCCAGCAGCAGAATTGCCGCTGCTGTTTTGTGTAAATAATATCACATAATATTAGCAGAATAAACTTCTGCCTTATACAAGTAAAAACCTTCCAAATACTTTTATTTTTTAAACAATTATTATATATCACTCTATTTTTTTACAATAGTTGGATAATTATTTTTGAAACCATTTATTGATAGGGTTATCTCTACATATATTCAGAGCCATTTTTACTACAAGAGGAAGAGCCTCTCCGACTTTCGAAGTAAGTTCTTCTGAAAAAGTGCTCATATCTTCTACTTCTACAGCAAGGATTATTACCTCTTCAGGCATAGGTATATTAAGCTTTTTACCAAGTTCAAGTGCCATTGGTAAATCTATTTCATGAATATAGGCAAGTCTTACTGTTGTTGCCATATCTTCAGGGGTAAGTTCAAAAATATAACCTGGAGGCATTTTCCCTGTTTTAATGGCATCTATAATAATAACCCTTTCATAACCTGATAATAAATCTATAAGATCAAAGCCTGCAATAGAAGCTTCTTTTACGACAACATCTTCATTCACTTTTATTATTTTAAAAATTTCTCTGGCGGCATAAATGCCGACCCCATCGTCTGAAACGATGGGGTTACCCAGACCTAAAACAAGGGTTTTCGGCATTAACTGTCTCTCCTTAATGTTTGTATAAGAGTTTTCTTACTGTCATAAATATTTACAATCATTGGCATTTTACCTGGCAGACTGTGGGTGGCACAGGAAAAACAGGGATCAAATGTTCGAAAGGCCATTTCAATCCTATTTAAAATTCCTTCCGTTACCTCTTTACCACGTTCTATAACTGATTCTGCAGCTTTTCTTATGGCAATATTTATAGTAGCATTGTTATTGGTAGTCCCTACAATCAAATTTGCCTCTGTCACTATGCCATTTTCATCTGTCTTATAATTATGTGTAAGAGTTCCTCTCATGGCTTCAACTATTCCAACACCTTCAGTAGGAGTCTCTGACGGAACTTTATGGACATTATCATCTGTTATATCAGGATCTTCCACATATTCCATAAATTTCTCTGCAGAATACATCATCTCTACAAGCCTTGCCCAGTGATTGGCCATAAGATAATGACATGGTTTACCACCCAGAATAGAAAACATTCTTTCATATTCTTCCTGGGCCCTGGGTGTTGTCATACCATCTGAAACATTTAATCGAGAAAGAGGTGTGGCACAGTAAACACCGCTGTCCATACCTTCTACAAAGCCTTTCCAGCCTTTAGCTTTAAGATAGGGGAATTTCAGATAACTCCATGGTTCTACATGTTCCGCCACATGAGACTTATAATCTTTTGCTTCATATTTACAGATTTCCTGTCCTTCAACATCTACCACTCTTACCATGCCATCATAGAAATTTACTTTATTATTTTCATCTACAAGACCCATTTGATGTGATTTAAGAACATAGGGGCCTTTAAGTATTAAATCTACGAGAGCAGGATTTCCGAGAACCATATCATTGAAAACCTTTATTGTAAATGCTGTCAGTTCCAGAAATTTCTTTCCTCTCACTCTTAATTCTTCCACATCTTCTTTTGTCAGATGTTTCGATACTCCTCCCGGTATACACCATACAAGATGGGTAAACCTTCCTCCTATAATACCCTGTGCTTCCTGGGCAAGACGGCGGAACATAAGCACCTGTTTTCCTATTTCCACCCCTACCTTTTCGATAATACCGAGAACATTTCTTTTTGCAGGATCTCCGTCCGGTCCTACAAGTAAATCAGGTGCAGCCAGGGCATAAAAATGGGCATGATGGCTGTGTATAAAATGGGCAAGATAATACATTTCCCTCAATTTTTTAGCTGTATGAGGAATATCTACATGATAAACTGCATCTACTGCTTTTGCTGCTGCCATATGATGTGATGCAGGACAGACTCCGCATATACGTGTTACAATCCTGGGTATTTCCTCTACAGGACGGCCCACACAGAATTTTTCGAAGCCTCTTAATTCAGGTATCTGGAGATAGGTATTTTCCACATCTCCTTCATCATTTAAAAATATCTCTATCTTTCCATGACCTTCCAATCTGGTAATTGGATCTATAGTAATCCGCTTTTTTAAAGTGACGGACATTTTTCATCGCCCCCTTTTTGTAATTCGTGACGCGTAACGCGTAATGCGTAATGCGTGATGCGTAATGCGTAATGCGTAATGCGTGACGCGTGACGCGTGATGCGTGGTTTTATTTCCCTTCACTTTTCACTCTTCACTCTTCACTTTTCACTCTTCACTCTTCACCCTTCACTCTTCACTCTTCACCACTCACTACTCACCTTTCACGACCCACTTTTTCTTCTCAATAATGACACAGGTAATCCAAATCTATAAAATGTTCCCACCGGGTCTTCAATCTGGTCAATAACCCTCTGGATTTCCTCTTCATCTTTTAAATCCAGAACAGAAGCTATGGAACTTATTAGTTTTGCTCCCTGATCCAGAACATCATCCATAGGACCGTAGCAGCCACGGCATGGCATATTGGTTCTGATACAACGCTCACCACAGCCGGATCTGGTGGCAGGGCCACAGCACATAATCCCCTGTTCCAGGAAACACTGCTCTTTATCAAGGGTTTTATGGTCTACAAGATGAATTCTCCTTACTTCTGTAAATTTCTTATCATTTCTTACTTCTCTGGGACAATCTTCACAGAGAGCATGAGGGAAGGCTCCTACTACTGAACCTTTAGGAGGTAATTTCCCTGAAAGGACAACATTCCACACATCAAGGAAACGTTCGGGATTGGGTGGACAGCCAGGTAAATAATAATCAACATCTACTACCTGATCTAACGTTCTAACTGTATTATAAAATCTCGGTATTTCAAGTTCTCCTTCTTTGACTTTTACTTTTGTCTCAGGTCTTATATGTTCAGGATTATCGGTAGAAGGGCTCTTACTATAAACATAATCAAATATTTCCTCTTTACCGGTCAGATTGGCAAGACCGGGGATCCCTCCCATATGGGAACATGCCCCGTATGCTACAAGAACCTTTGATTTTTTCCTCAGTAATTTAGCAAGATGTAAATTTTCAGAATTTCTGATTGCCCCGTTAAATAAAGTTACATCAATAAATCCGTCTTCAAAAGCTTCTACATCTTTATATTTAAAATCAACAGCTATGGGCCAGAAAACCACATTGGCAACACTTACTATATCCAGTAATTTTTCATGAGTATCAAGTATAGAAACATCACAGCCTCCACAGCCTGCTGCCCAGTAAGCTGCAATATTTATTTTTCCATTATCAGGCACTTACTTCAACCTCCTCTTCTTCCAGGATGAGTTTATCCCTGTTAAATGGGCCTAATTCCCTCAGATCCTTTGTCATTTCATTTACCACTTCGGCAAATCTTTCTCCCTCCGATGCGGAAATCCATTCCAGCCTTACCCTCTTATCTTCTACTCCGAACTGGGAGAGAACCTTTTTGAGGAGCTTAAAACGCCTGAGGGCTTTATAATTACCTTCCTGATAATGACAGTCTCCCGGATGGCATCCTCCTATAAGAACACCGTCTGCTCCTTCTTTCAATGCTTTCAAAACAAAAGTAGGATCCACTCGGCCACTGCACATTACTCTTACTATACGCATATTAGCTTCATATTTCATTCTGGCTGTACCTGCCAGATCTGCACCGGTATAGGTACACCAGGTGCAGAGAATTCCTAAGATCTTCGGTTCAAAACTCATAATAACACCCCCTCTATTTCAGCCATTATCTGCTTATCAGAAAACTGTTTGTTATTTATAGCAGCAGACGGACAGGCAGCAACACATGTTCCACAGGCTTTACAGAGTGCATCATTTACCCTTGACACATGTTTTTCTTCGTCAAATTCAATAGCATTATAAGGACAGAGAGAATTACATATTTTACAGCCACTGCATTTCTCTTCATCTATAAAAGCAGTAGCAGCTTCTATTTCCACCTGTTTTTTATTAATTGCAGAAAGGACTGCCGATGCTGCTGCTCCGCCCTGTGCCACTGTATCGGGAATATCCTTTGGTCCCTGGGCAGTGCCTGCTATATAAACACCATCGGTAGCAGTATTTACAGGAGCCAGTTTTGGATGTTTTTCTATAAAGAAGCCATCCCGTCCTTCACTGCAGCTAAAAATACGGGCAAGGCGCGGTGTATCAGCACCTGCTTCAATACCTGCCCCTAAAACTACCATTTCAACAGGAATACGTTTAACTTCTCCCATTAGTGTATCTTCAACTATTACAATGAGTTTACCTTTTTCTTCCTCAAAAACAGGATAATCTGAAACAGCAGAAGGTTTACCTCTTATAAAACGAACTCCTTCTTCGAGAAGCCTGTTATAAAATTCTTCATAACCTTTACCGAAACATCTGAGATCTATATAGCAGTTAAAAACTTCTGCATGAGGAATCTTTTCTTTTATCAAATGAGCATATTTCAATGAATACATACAGCAGACTCTGGAGCAATATTCGTGATAATTTATATCACGGCTTCCTATACAGTGGATCATTACAACAGATTTCGGTTCAATTCCATCTTCTTTAAATATCTTCCCACCTGTAGGACCTGATGCACAGCACATCCTCTCAAATTCCATACTGGTCAGAACATTTCCATATTTACCATATCCATATTCAGGCATTCTGGCACAGTCAAAGAGCTTATAACCTGTAGCAAGAATAATATTCCCAACCTCTATTTCTATTTCTTCTTCCTTCTGACTGTAATCAACTGCCCCTGTGGGACATACGGAAGCACAGACACCACATTTGCCTGTTTTAAAATGAATACAGCTTTCCACGTCAATTACAGGTATATTAGGAACTGCCTGCAGGGTAGGAACATAAATAGCTCTATTTGGCCCCAGCTGAATTTCAGAATGAACCAGTTTTCTTCCCTCTTCATCTTCCATTCTGATATATCCGGAAGGACACACATGGGCACAGGCTCCGCAGACTATACATTTTTCTTCCCTCTGTGGAACCGGAATTTTACTTCCTTCTTCATAACCAAAAACATCTGCTCCTGTAAGTTCTTTACAGGTTCTGACACAGAGACCGCACTGAATACATTCATTCGGTATTTCTTCGAAACCAGGAACATCCATGCCATATTTTTTAGCCCATTTCTGTAATAGAGGAACAGAGGTAGAACGATTCAGGAAGGTTTCTATCAATTTTTTACGGAGGGTTATTATCTTTTCATTTGAAGTAACTATCTTCATTCCTTCCTGAACACCGGTATTACAGGAAGCCACCATTTTTGCCTTTCCTTCTGTTTCAATTTCTACACTGCAAATACGGCAAAATCCTGAAGGAATTACACCTTTCACATGGCACATTACAGGTATTTCAATTCCAAGACCCTCTGCCGCTTCAAAAATAGTTATAGAGGAAGGAACTGATACTGACTTTCCGTCAATAACTAAAGAAACTTTTTCTGCCATTTATTTTCACCTTCTTCCATTAAATCAGAACTTCTTTTCTGGCAAATTTTTCATTACCCATTTTCATTACTCTCTTTACAGGGGTACGATGAGAAGGACAGCAGGCCCAGCAATTTCCGCAGCCTGTGCATGTCTCATTAATAACATATTTAGGTTTCTTCTTTACCTTTACTTTGAAATTTCCCACATATCCATCTACCTGTACAACTTCACTGTAGGCAAGAAGTTCAATATTACTATGCTGTCCTACCTGAACCATTTTAGGTGTAAGAATACAGGCAGCACAGTCCAGCGTAGGAAAAGTCTTATCAAATTGAGACATATGTCCTCCAATAGAAGGTTCTTTCTCAACAAGATAAACCTTATGGCCTGCTTCTGCAATATCTAAAGCTGACTGAATACCGGCTATTCCTCCTCCTACTATAAGAGTGGCAGGATTTATGGGCACAAATTTACTTTCCAGTAATTCCAGAAGCCTCACTTTATTGACTGCTCCTCTGAGTTGAGATCTGGCTTTATCCGTAGCAGCTACAGGATCGACTACTACCCAGGAACACTGTTCTCTGATATTGGCAATCTGCATAAGAAATTTATTCAAACCTGCCCTTTCACATGCCTTTCTGAAGGTATTCTCATGCATAAGAGGTGAACAGGCAGCTACGACAACACGATTTAAATTCTGTTCTCTAATATCATTCTCAATTATAGCCTGCCCCGGTTCGGAACACATAAATTTATAATCCTTTGCTATTACAACATCAGGCAGTTTACCTGCAAATTCAACTACCTCGTTAATAGCAACTTTTCCTGCTATATTTGTTCCACAATGACATACATAAACTCCTATTCTTAAAGTCATAACTCCTCCTTTCAGTGAATCTATAATCTCTTCACGGACTGGTTCTTCCTTTATAAAAAATTTTTTAGAGATAATTTCACTATCTGATTTATATAATTCCCCTGAATAAAAACTTCCAATAGTTTCATTTACTTCACAGGCAAGGCGTTTTGCTTTTGCCGGAAAAGTAGCTATACGGGATACATCCTTTTCTTCAGTAATTCTGGAACGAAAGTTTGAAAGCTTTATTAAAAGAGAGTTTTTCACCTCCTCATTTATGGTGCTTTCTAAAAGTCTTTCAAAAACACTATCTAAAATCTTTCCGGCATTTTCTTTCCAGGAATTTACAATTTTATCCATTCTTTACAATCTATAGCTCCCGTCAGATTTTTATACTAAACTGCAGCTTTTTCTTTATCTTCCTTTTTATCAGGCTGGCTATATTCCCCCATAGCTTCTGCAACCAGTTCTATTATGTCTTTTATTACTATTTTGCCATCATTGCCTGTACCTTTTACTGCATCAATGAACATGCTTATATCTTTCGGACAGGCAACTACAAAAGAATCCACTTTTAATTCCATGGCCTCTTTAATACGATTATAACCGGGCCGTTCTTTAAGCTCTTCTTCCATCCAGATCTTTCCTCCTCCTGCACCGCAGCAATAACTGAAACTTCTGTTGCGGGGCATTTCCAGAAGATTTACACCAAGAGCTTTAAGAATGTCTCTCGGCTCTTCAAAAATACCGTTATAACGGCCAAGGTAACATGGATCATGATAGGTAACGGATTTTTCGATCTTTTTGTTAAATTTCAAGTGACCTTTTTTTATGAGATCATCTAAAATTTCTGTATAGTGATAAATTTCATATGTAGCGTTGAATTTGGGATATTCATTTTTAATCACATTATATGTATGAGGATCTGTTGTAATGATCTTCTTAAATTTACCCTTACCCATGGCTTCAATATTTTTCTCTACAAGCATTTCAAAAAGTCCTTCTTCACCGATACGCCTCACATCATTCCCGGCATTTCTTTCTGCTTCATAGAGAATACCGAAATCAAGGCCTGCTTTTTTAAAAACCCTGGCAGCTGACAGGGTTGCAGGGGCAGCACTTAAGTCATAAGATGCATAATCTCCTACAAACCAGAGATATTCCACTTCCTCTTTCCTGGCATCACGTATCTTGAAATCCAGTTTTTTAGTCCATTTGGTTCTGTTACGTTCTGACTGGCCGAAGGAATTGCCGTAACGACCGAAAAAATTAAGTACTTCACTTAATTTTTCATCTACCTCTCCTTTATCAATGAGTTTTCTTCTCATCTGCACAATAGAAGGGACATGGCAGTTACTCACAGGACATCTTTCCACACAGGAATAACAGGTATAACATCCCCACAGTTCCTCAGGTTTTATATAATCCCCTATTATGGACTTTACTTCAGAACCATTTTTCTTTAACATCTTGCTGCCTTCCGTAAGTATATGAACTTTCATCTCATGAATAATCTCCTGGGGAGAAAGTTTTGAGCCGGAATTATATGCAGGACAGTTCATAGCACATCGTCCGCATTCGGAACAGGCATAACCGTCCATAAGCTGCGGCCAGCTGAATTCATCTATCCTGCCTGCACCGGGAGATTTTTCATCAGAAGGAGGAAGTTTTCCCTTTGGTTCAAGATTTACAAGAAAACTGTTAAAGGGACATGTAGCAAGATGAAGATGTTTGGAATATACTATATAATCAAGGAAAAATAGAATACCAGACATATGGGCCCACCAGAAAATATGGCACACAGTTACCCCTGTGGCAGCAGCCATATTGTTCATAAAAACACCTGCCAGAAGAGCAGTAAAAGGACCTATTACCGTTACTTCTCCTCCCATAAAACCTGCTGCTTCACCTATAAAATAGGTAATCATAAGGAAAAATATCAAGAAGAGACATAAACAGGCATCGAGAGAATTTTTTACAGGTTCAGGTTTAAAGAATATTCTTCTCACAGTACCTGCAAATAATCCCAGAATGACCAGGAGAGCGAACATATCCAGGACATATACATAGGGTGTCCATTCCAGAACAGGTATTTTAATTCCCACCAGACCATTCACAAATTCACAGCCTGTCTTGATACCAAATATGAGAAATCCCCAGAATACCATAAGATGGGCAATACCCATATAGGGAATATCAAAGAGTTTCTGTCCAAAGATTACATTTTTAATAAAATACTTTATCCTTTCATCGATTTTATCAAGTCTTTTTTCCTTTTTACCAAGCATAAGGAGTCTCACAAGAAATATAAAACGCTGAAGGAAAATCCCCCAGGATATGATAAACATCAGCCAGAAGGCAATACCTGCCGGAGAGGTTATATGTGCCATTATGGATGAGAACATAAAAATCTATTCCTTTCTCTACCGGTATTTAATTCGTCACGCGTGACGCGTGAAGCGTGACAGACATTAACTCTATGCCGGTTAATCTTAAAACCATTAGCCAATTCTGCCTGATAATTCATCCTTCAAAGGTCCAATTATATCAAACATATCTGATACAACACCGTAATCAGAGACATTGAATATGGGAGCGTTCGGGTCTGTATTTATAGATATGACAATTTCAGCATCTTTCATACCTTCTACATGTTCCGGAGCACCGCTTATCCCTGCTGCAAGATATATCTTAGGTTTAACATGCATACCTGATTTTCCTACCTGTCTTGTTTTAGGTAACCATTTCTGATCAATTACAGGTCTTGAGCCTGACAGAGCACCCTGAAGCAATGTTGCCAGTTCTTCCACTTCCTGAACATTATCCTGATTCTGCACTCCACGGCCGATACTGATAAGTACAGACTGTTTACTTATATCAATATCCCCGCCTTCAGGCTCTATTAATTTTTTAAATGTTATTTTCAGATCTGTCAGTGGAACAGGAGAAGATATCTTCTCAACAGAAGATTCTTTAGAGGATTTTCCTCCTTCTGAAGAAAAAGCACCTGTGAGAAAAGCTCCCATAGACTGTTCTTCTGTTACTGAAATATCAACCAGTATCTTGCCTCCGTATGATTGACAGGTAAAAAGGAAACCTGTTCCCTCTGCTTTAATATCAACACAGTTACTTACAAAAGGCACTCGTGACTCAAACGATACAATAGAACTTATATCATAACTCTGTGATGTGCTGCTGAACATAGTGAGACGTGGTTTTCTTTCCTTTATAATAGAATTCAATATCATTTTATAAGCTTCAGGATTGAATTCGGCAAGGTTCTGATCCTCTACATAGAGGACTGTATCTGCTATACCAAGTTTTCCTGCAAGCTCACAGGCATTATTACCTAAAAGAAGAGCACATAGTTTAACTCCCAGTTTATCTGCAAGCTCTCTGCCTTTACCGAGTAATTCAAAAGTAGAATCCATTATTTCACCTTTAAAATGCTCTGTTAAAACAAGTATCATAGAAATTACCCTCCTTTAAAATTTCGTGACGCGTGACGCGTGACGCGTGACGCGAGAATTATGTATAGATTGTTATTACACTATAATAAAATCTTTCCTAATCGTGGCATGTGACACATCACTATTATCTCATCATCACGTCTAAACCTTTATTTTTTCCATAATTATATCTGCAAGGGCTTTAGCAATATCTTCTTCAGAGCCTTCAATCATTTTAACTTCTTTGGCTGCCTCTGGTTTTCTCATTTCTTTAATATCAAGTGGTGCCACAGGTTCTGTATCCTTTACTTCTACTTCTTCCACAGAGCCTGATTTCATGGCAGCTCTTACCTTACTGTAGGCCACATAACGGGGGGTCTGTTCTGCCGATTGAATTCCAATTACTGCAGGAAGAGATATTTCCAGTTCTGCCAGGACACCTCCCGGATATTCTTTTAAAACCTTTGCCTTTTTGGTGGAAGGCTCTATCTCCAGGGAAGAAATTACCCCTACATAGGGAAGTTTAAGAATTGATGCAAGGACAGGACCTACCTGCCCGTCCATATCATCAGAAGCCTGAACTCCTATTAAAATCACATCAAAAGTCATAGCTGCCATATTACCGGCAAGTATCTTTGCAAAGGTCCTACTGTTAATATCCTCATGGTAATCTCCGGTAAATTTCAGGATCTTATCTGCTCCTTTGGCCTGTGCCGTAAAGAGAGGTTCATCTACTTCTCTCATATCAAGTCCTACAACAGTTACTGTACCACCAGTTTTTTCTTTTACCAGAAGAGCCTGTTCTATGGCATGATTATCACTTTCATTTAAAATAAATCTCAAACAACCAGGGTCGAGAGATTTTCTACTTTCGTCAATCTCCAGTTCCTCTACAAGATCTACTACCTGTTTAACAGGGACTATAATATTCATATAAATTCTCCTTTCTTAATAACTGGTTATATGTTATTTAATCACTGAAACCCAAAACTTAAAAATCAATTTACAATCTGGTGAAATTCTGCATACTTCAGCCATAGAATAAATGGATGTCACTTGCTATGGTTAAATTCTTTCGCAACATCTCTTATAGTGGAGATTGCGTAAGACATGGCCTCCCGTGGACGCATGGCTGATGGTCGATGAAACAGGAAATCTATCGATTTTAACCACAGGTAGTTCACATGCCAACCTTTATATGATATAATTACATCTTAAAAAGATGTATTAACCGCCCTGAGCAATTGACCGCAAATCCAGTGCTTTTAGAGGCGGATTTTTATTTACCTCTCTATAGATTTTTAAACATGACAGGAAATTATTTCTTCTCACTCTTCACCTCTCATTTCACTCATACAGAGATTCATAAAGTAATTCAGCAATATCTTTTACCTTAATCCTGCCTTCATTATTGGTAACCTTAATACTGTCAGTAAAACGTGATATTTCAAAAGGACAGCATACAGCCAGCACATCTGCCCCTGTATCGACTGCCATTTTCAACCTGATATCAGATACTCTGATGGGACTGTGCTCCTGAATAAATCCATCAAGCCACATAGCTCCGCCTCCTCCGGCACAGCAGAGTGATGTTTCTCTGTTCCATGGCATTTCCACAAATTTTATTCCCGGTATGGTATTAATCAGTTTTCTCGGAGCTTCATATTCTTTATTTTTTCTTCCAAGATAACATGGATCGTGAAAAGTAACAGTATAATTAAGGTGATTTTTAAAACCTGCCTTTAACACATCTATATATCTGGCAAGAAATTGTGTATAGTGTAAAATTTCATATTTTCCGGAAAGCCCGGGATACTCATTAAGGAGTGCATTGTAATCATGAGGGTCTGTAACAACAATCTTTTTAAATTTATATTTCTTGAAGCTTTTTATATTTTTTTCCATCAATAATTCAAAAAGCCCATTTTCTCCTGCAAGTCTTAAGGAATCACCTGTGTCCTGCTCTTCAGATCCGAGGATAGCAAAATCTATTTCCAGGCCATGAAATATTCTGGCCAGTTTTCTTGTAATGTCTATATTTGCCGGATAATAGGATGGATAGGAACCAACAAACCATAAGACATCCACTTCTTTTTTGTCTTTAAGTAATGTAACAGGTACACCTCCATCTTTAATCCAGTTGTCTCTCTTCTTAGGCGATTCTCCCAGGGGGTTGCCATAGCGAAGAGTGCTCTCCATAGCCTCCTGAAGTTCCGATGGTATTTCCTGGGCTTCAAAAAGCTTCGCTTCTCTGATAGTAGATATAAGAATATCCGGTATATTAATGCCTTTCGGACATCTTGCAG
>Ga0351886_10271_pt1 | contig 21304 bp, 17 predicted proteins | sample TotcelFGM3001L14_FD_206761 | JGI IMG/M metagenome (GOLD analysis project Ga0351886, IMG submission 206761) | Enriched cells from coal bed in the Powder River Basin, Montana, United States - Total cells FGM rep3 HSBNCT.FGM.300.1.L14 ... | reverse complement strand
CTCTTTTAGCGATACCACGCGTAATAATGAAAACCAAAGAAGTCGAAAGAGCAGTTGTTCGAATTGAAGGTAAAAATATTAGTGATATTCATATAGAATTCAATCCCGAGCCTGAAAGTGAAGAAGATAAACCAATAAATAATAAATCTAAGTTGAATAAAGAAATTTTTCTTTCTATACTTGCTAAATCTGTTGAGCCTGAGCTTGTAAAATTTGCCATTGATATTATAGATGATATGCGAGAATTTAAATGTGAGAGTGAATGGAAACAGTCAACATATGTAGTGAAATTACCTGATCCGGGAGGAAGTAACCAAAAACTTTCATTATTTGAGGTTAATAAAGATGGTAATGTAAATATTAGCGGATACTTACTTGGTCAGTTATATACTGTAGGGATACCTATAAAAATTGCTTATGATTATCTGAAAAATACAGAGCAACTCTTTAATTTTACTTCAGGATGGGGGACTTCTATCAGTCTTAAAGATTTACAAAAAAAATATAACGAATTCCGATATATAACTGAAAAAACTATTGATGAAATTAAAAAGGCAGATCCGATAATAGAACCGTTAAAAGAAAAATTTCTTACTATGTGTCCTGATGAGCTTCTTAAAAATGTATATAAAAAATGGTTCAACATATGGGAAAATAATAAAAATATACAGCTTGACTGGTATGTGTGGGGCTTCGCATTAAATGGAAAATTTCAAAAAAAATATATAACAATTTCCAAGGGGGTTCCAGCAATTGGAGGTTCATTAATACCAAGTTTAATAAAAACCAAAAATTTATCTGAATTAGGTAACCCAGAAGAAGAATATCAAAAATATGTTAATAAAATCAAATTTATACCTGGTGTTGGAGAAATTCTTAACTCAAAAATCAATAGTTATATGAATTACAGATCTGTTACACCAGAAGACCTCGAAAGAATTCTTCAGGCAACAACTGATTTTACCGAGGAAGTTATGGACAAAAATTAAAAATAAAATCTTTTTATAATTTATTTCAGGCTATTTTATTACAAAGTAATCGGAGCAGTTATATTAATTGTTTCAAAAAGGAGATGAATAAAATGGCAAATGGAACTCAGGGGTTTAACTGTGAGTCCTGTAAACATTTTAAAATTTACATAAAAGACCCGCGGAGGGAAATCTTCTGCCGTCTGCATAAGTATGAACTGCCTCATTTTGAATGCCTGTGCAGTGATCATACACCTATGGGAAATCATATCATTTCTGATCATAGTAAAAATGTTCTTGTAAGATTAAAACCGGGAACTCTGTATAAGAATTATGGCGCCTGGTATCCTATTCCGTCCAGTTGTATTACTCTGTGTGACGGAAGAAAAAAAGTTGATCTTAAATCTTTTTCACATTCTGATGTAAAGAAAGAAGATATAATAGATACTTTTATATACTCTGAAACGGATTAATAATTTTCTAATGAGGAGGGAGAATCTATGTCAAAGGAAAGTGAATTTTCAACAAGAGTAGAAGTCATTAAAGGAGATATTACAAAACTATCTGCAGATGCCATAGTCAATGCAGCAAATGATGGACTCTGGGCAGGATCTGGCGTATGCGGGGCAATTCACAAGGCGGCAGGGCCGGAACTTGAAAAAGAATGTTTGACTCTGGGTGGGTGCAAAACAGGGGATGCAAAGATTACGAAGGGATATAAATTGCCGGCAAAATGGGTTATCCATGCTGTAGGCCCTGTATGGTACGGCGGAGATAAAGGAGAAGATGAATTGCTTGCAGGATGTTACAGAGCTTCTCTTTTACTTGCAGAGAAACATAATATAAAAACAATAGCTTTTCCTTCTATAAGTACAGGCATATTTCATTTTCCTATTGAGAAAGCTTCAAATATTGCTGTAAGAGAGGTTAAAAACTTCCTTGATGGTAATACTTCCATAGAAAAAGTTCTTTTTGTATGCTTCAATGATGAAGATTATGATAAGTACAGGAAAATTTTAAATCATAATTAATAATATTTAATGGAATTGGGCCGGCATTTCTTTGACCTGTTTTCTGCCGGCCCGGCTCCTGAATTTTCGCGGATAATACAGATGACGAAGTTTATTTCTTATATTCGATAGACTATTAACCTGGAATCAGGTTCTGAAAAAGGTTTAAATTCAGATACATCTCCTTTTGCGGCAAATCTTTCAAGACCCATCATAAAATATATACCTTCTTCAGTTTCCAGTTTTGTAAGAACCTGAAGGGTTGGAGTCAGAAGATAACGGGAAAGGAATACTATAGTTTTACATTTTGCTCTTGTAATGGAGACGTTTAAACGGTTTAGGCTGTATATGAATACATTTTCATATATGGCCAGTTCCGGGTCGGATACTCCATAGCTTACAATTACAGAGTCACATTCCTGTCCCTGCATTTTGTCTACTGTGCCTACAAAATAAGGTTCTCTCAGTCCTCTGTCAGACAGGGAATTACATATGGCATCTATCTGCACATGATGGGGGGAAACTATGAATAATCCATCTTTCCAGAACTGTTTATCACCTTCCGGATCATCTGGATATGGTGTTCCTGTGTCTTTCATAAGGAGTCTTTTTCTCAGAGCCAGAGCAATGTTAGCTACAAGGTCAGCTTCTTCCTGATTTTCTGCTCCTGTGCGTATGCCTTCTGTAATACATAGAATAAGTGAATATTTCGGGTCAAGTATGGTTTCTATAAGCTCATCGGATTTTGATGATTTTGACAGTAATAATTTTCTTCTGGCAATTTCTTTACTGGCACTTTTATATTTTTCACCGTAAATCCTCTCTGCAGGGTAAAGGCATAAAGTCTTATTCATTCTGAAGTTTTCATAAAGCTGGCAGGTGATTTTATTCTCTTTATCAGGATTTCTCAGGGCTTCAAATATAGAACGGTGTAATAATGGTTCATCCGGTTCAGGGTCTGGATAATAGCCTTTTATAATAGGCGGAAGCTGTTTATCATCTCCTGCTATAAGCAATCGTCCACCGGGCTTTAATCTTGATATTACCAGCAATGATTCGGGAACACGTAACTGTGAGCCTTCGTCAATTACAACCATATCGAAAGGTGTTGTATCATCTTTTTTATCAAAAATCTTACTCATGGAGTAAGTAGTTCCTCCGAGAATGCAACGGGGATTGTCTGAAATATAGCCAGGGTATTCCCGGGGAGAAATTAAGGGGATGTTTTCAGTTCTGTCAGTTCTCCTGTCCAGTTTGGCCAGGGCAAATTCGTCTTTCCATATTTTCAGAGAAGAATTCAACTGAATTATCTTTTTGAGACAGTTTTCTATTGCTGTATGAGTAAAGGCTGAAAGGAGTATTTTAAATTTCATGTCTGCTTTTCTGTGAACTTCAAGTAAACATAACATGGCAAGAGCAATGAAGTAAGTCTTCCCTGTGCCGGGAGGCCCCCATAAAAGAGTTAATGTTTTATTGAACAGGTGATTAAAGGCTTCTCTCTGACTTTCTGTTAAAGGCATCAGATCGGCTATTTTTTCTACATGTTTTTTTATTTTTTTGATTTCATTAATATCTTCACAGTAATCAACCGGATTTTGAAGCAATTTTACTGCTTCCGGCTCATCCTGAGAGTCTATCTCACGAAGCCTGGAAACAACTCTCTGGCTGGTCCAGTCAGTAAATCTCGGCTGTAAGAGATATTTTTCTCCTTTTATGATTTCTGGAGAAATCTTGCCTTTTTTCAGCTCAAGGGTAATATATATATTGTCTTTATCTGATTCTATATCATCTTTAATATGTGCTACATATAAAGCTTTATTACCCGGAACAGCCGGCATATTCCGATAAAAGTAATCAGGGAAACTCATCTGGTCTTTTTCTCCCTGAGTAATATCTTCACTTAAAATCCATGACCAGATCTGAGCCGGGTCCAGATTTCTCAGGTTTTCTGTTTCTTTGAGTGAAAATCTGGCTTCTATACTGCCTTTAACGGATTTAACTTCTCCTGTTGAAGTTAAACTGAAGGCAATGCCATTATATTCCCTTTCATTTCTGGGCAGTGTACGCATTTCTCTTACAGACAGGCAGTTCATAATGACTTCATAACGGGTGATGAAATCAAGGCGCGATAAAATAAAGTTATTGAAATCTTTTGATTCCGGGAGAGAAAATTTTGGAGGCCATGCAAAAAGAAATTTTGATGCGCAATGTCTGATACCGCTCAGTATATAGGATGTGGCAAGGAGACGTTTTCTCAGTTCATCTTCAATCCATTTTATCTGTTTTGTTTCTTTATTATTCCAGATCTTGTAAACGGCATCTGACTTAAGCGAATTGGAGAGTTTAAATGTAAAGTATTCCATGGGTTTGTAGGTGAAATTTTTACCTGTAGCTGAATTGAAAACGTCAAGGACATCTGCTAATTGATAGGCCACAGGTATGGGAAGAGCGAAGAGTGAGCGGATTACATTTATTATTATTACAACAGGGAAAGAGTTCTCAATTTCAGGATGTTTTTCATTGATAAGAAGATTCTCACTGTGGAAGTAAAAAAATAATTCCAGGGACTTATCTGCTATGGAGGGATCGTTAAGCCCTTCTATTAATAATTCTTTAAGCAGTTCCCATTCAAAGGAATCAAAGACATAGGTCTGAAGAGATTTCTGCTCAGACCATTCTTCTTTACTCATGTTATAATCGTGGACTTCTTTAAAAATTTCGTAAATATGGTTTATAAATTCATGTCTGACTCTGGTGCAGTCCTCTATGGTTGTGGCTACAAACTGCTTTTCTTTTATGCCGGCTGATTTAAATATTTCATCGCTGCCGTTACGTAAAAATGCAGCAGTATAGATTTTACCTGATACAGGATCTTTCTGGATGGTTAAGAGGAGTTTTATATGTTCCCTTACAGGCATTGATACAGAAGAACTGTCGAAAGTATAGATCTCATTATCTAAAAGAGCATTTACCATTCTGGTAAGGCGCTCCTGTTTTCCTGAAAGAGAAGCGCATCTGGCAATTGAACTTCTGCAACTGTCCTGTGAGAGGAAATCTCTCATACTGATTAAATCTTCTATACCTTCATCTTCTGTAAGATATTTTCTTCCCATGGGACTCAGATATGGTATCAGAGAAATACTTTTGCTCTGTTCTGCTTCTTCACGGCAGGAATCATAATATTCACACCATTCGCATCTGTAATGAATATGCCAGTGAATCGACTGGCTGTCTGTTTCCGATATACGGGGTATATCAACACAGAGCATTTCTTCAACCTGGGGAATAACGGTATTGATATTAAACCATTCAGGTTCTGTCAATCCGTATGCCCAGACACCTCCATTGGAGAAATCTACTTTCCCGTTTATTCCGTTTTCTTTACAGATATAGGAAAGGAATAATGCATATAAAGCTACCTGGATTTTATGAGATATTTTCATTTCTTTAGAGGCTTTAATGTCAATTATTCGGAACTCAAGGCCATTTTCGTTTTTACAGGCATATATTAAGTCAGGGAAACATGTTGACAATTTTATATATGACTTATCCAGATTATAATTATCATAAAAGGATTGCGGAATAGTAAGGCATCCCTGGTAGAGATATTGTTCTTCTGACATGGTGCGTAAAATTTTTATAGTGGTTTTTTCGTCATGAACCTGATTAAATAATCTTTTTTTATCTTTTTTGGGCGCCTTGTAAACTTTTTTTTTATTATTTATCAGATCTTCTATAACCTTTTCTTCCCATTTATATCCTGCTTCTAACATGGCTCTTGTTACAGGGCTTTGATCATAAGGGGATGACGGTATATTTTTTGATGTCTTCTCGTCTGACGGGGTTGCCTGGTAAACGAGATATCTTTCGCATTCATGGTAAAAATATCTTGCAATTCTTGACGGAGATATATTCAGCATTGTAAAAGCCTCTCTTCTCTTTTATTTTTTTGAATTAAATGTCCTTCAGTCAGACTAATTGTTTGAATGGTGATAGAATTTCTATATTAAAAAAATTATTCCTTTTATATACGAAAGTTCACTTTTTATATTTTCTTGATTTTCTATGAAAAATTTATAATATTTTTATTTTTTCTCCTGATATTTTTAGTACATTATGGGGTTCCCATTTCTATCGCCAGGACTTAAAATACCCGGGAAAAGCCAATAAGCTTCAGTTATGGGGGTAAATCGTATGCCCGGCATGGGCGCTAACTACAGAGTGAAAGTTTCGAATGATGAAGGTAACAGTAATCATAGCTTAAGGTGAAGGTATCCATCGTGAGGTGGAAGCTAAAGGAAGCCAGCGGTAAATCTTCGGTCTGAGGAGCACGACCCCCGAATAAGAGACTATTGATAATTGGATAATCCTGTGACAGAAGGTTAAATCCGTTACTTTGCAGTTTATAACAGTTATGATGATAATTGTCATAATTTAAAAGGTTTTGTGACATTTTTGTAAATGCCTCAGAGATTAAAGCTGGGTAAATTCAGACAATCTTTGATTTTTTCTTCTATTTCTGCCAGTCTTTCTTCCATAACGCCTGGAGATCTCCATTTTCTATATAAAGAAACAAAAGACATATTTATCACCTGATTTTTTAAACTTTTTCTGAATTATGCGGATTTAATTATGAAGTTCGGAGAGTTTTAAATTAGCCGTTGTAATGCATTGTTCTTTCTTTAAATTCATTTAAACTCGTGGGTTTAACTTGACCCATCATATTTATCTTTACTTACAAATTTAGTGTAATTTTTTAAATATAAAAGCTCAACTGTGCCGATGGGACCGTTACTCTGTTTACTTATTATAATTTCTGCAATACCATTCCTGTCAGATTTGGGATTATAATAATCATCACGGTAAATAAAAGCTACCATATCTGCAATCTGTTCAATTTTACCTGCCCATATAAGATCAGAAAGCTGCGGCCTTTTGTCTGTCCTGCTTTCCAGTGCATGGGAAAGCTGTGACAGACATATGACAGGTATAGAAAGTTCTTGGGCAATAAACTTTAATCCCCTTAATATTTCCTCTACCTGTTTAAAACTTGTGGCACTTTTAGTGGAACTGATGAGCTGAAGATAATCTATTATTATAAGCTGTATATCTTTCCTAATTTTTATTCTTCTTGCTTTTGCTTTTATTTCTATTATGGAAATACCGGGAGTATCATCTATGTAAATCTGCGCTTCAGAAAGTTCTGACATAGCCGGTGTAAGCTTTGATAAGTCATCGGAATTCAGATAACCTGTCCTGAATTTTTGAGCATCTACCATGGCCTGTGAACAGATTAAACGCCGGGCTATCTGTTCCTTGCTCATTCCCAGACTGAATATGGCAACAGGTAGTTTTTCGTTTACTGCTACAAACTGTGCTATATTTAAAGCCAGAGATGTTTTACCCATTCCGTGGCGGCCAGCAAGAATAATCAGTTCTCCCGGCTGAAATCCTGCAGTAATACGATCAAGTTCTGCAAAACCGCTTGTTATAACTGTAATATGAAATTTATTATGATAGATACGTTCAACCGTCCTGAAATTCTCTCTCATAAGAGAACTCAAGTGAACGAAACCCTGAACTCTCTGACGCTGACTGAGCTGAAAAATCGTACTTTCTGCGCTGTCAATAACTTCTTCTACATTCGAATCCTCTCTGTAACCCAGGTCTATTATTTTTATACCTGTCTTTATTATCTCTCTTAAAAAACTATTTTCTGCAACTATTTTTGCATAATGCTCAATATTGGCAGCAGTCGGAACTGTATTTATAAGAGTGGTTAAATAACCTTTACCTCCAATTTCTTCAAGCTTTCCCAGTTTCTTTAATTCACTGTTTATAGTAATAATATCAGATAGTTCTCCTCTTTCATATAAAGATACTATAGCTTTAAAAATTATCTGATGGCCTTCAATATAAAAATCTTCACTACGCAATATTTCAGCGGCTACCGGTATAGTATCAGGTTCTATTATCATAGAACCAAGAGCAGCCTGTTCAGCTTCCAGATTACAGGGTGGGATTTTATTTAAAACATCTCTCTCCATGCCGGATATTCTTATCGGTGTTCGGTAGTCGATGCCCGGTGTTAGATGACACGTCAGATCTACCTCGGGTATCTCCAGTACATCTGTTAAAAAATTTTGTGTTCCGCAGTAAAGGCAAAAAATCTTATTCACTCCTTCAGTTAAATCCATATTGCCTGCGCAACTGCGGCATTTTATTGTTTTTCCTGTCATATGTTCACTCCTTAATGCTGAAAGTATTCTCAATGAACACTCTCACATTTAAAAATCCTTTCAAATAAGAAATTTCAGTAACAGCATGTTTTTATTCAATTTCATCTTTTACTCGTTTTAAAACAGTCTCAATCACACTGGCAACGGCTCTTTTCTGAGTAAGATAGAAAAATACAGGTATTAACGAAAATACTCCACCGGTAAACAGTCCTAATAAAAAGAGAATAATACATATTATCGATGGCCTGTATGTCACATCTGCAGTACATAAATATCCATATTCTTTTTTTATCAAATTGATTTTTGTAAAATCCGAACGATATGTTGAACCCAGAGAAGCTCTTATTGACCTTACAATCAATTCATTATCTTTACGGTATGTTACTGATATTTTATTAAATTTTTCTTCTAAAATACCAGTAATAACAGAACTGTCTCTATTAGTATTAAATCTTTCACTCAATTCAAATATCATTTTACGGTCAACTCCTTTTTTATAGTTAGTTTCATAACTTATTAGAAATTAAGTAATTCGTGACGCGTAACGCGTGACGCGTAACGCGTAACGCGTAACGCGAGGATTATCTGTAATTTGTTGTGAAGGACACTATAAATTTTAATATAAGGCTTTATACTTTAAGATTATCAAGTTATATGTTCCATCCTGGATGTCACAGTAAATCTAACCTGGTAAGAAATCTGAAATATTATGGGGTCATTGCAAGGCGGAACCCCAGGTAACTGTAGCGGGAGTCCGCCGTGTCATTCATGCGTAAGGCCGAACGGCAATAACCGGCAAAGATGTGCCATCCGCCGCCACGATAAATGCGGGATAATCTCCAGGCAGCTGTTTCTATATCGCTGCACCACTCATGCACATTTCCCGCCATATCATATAATCCCCAGTCATTTGGTAGTTTCTGTCCAACAGGATGAACGTGGAATCCTGAATTATTCAAATACCAGCAATACTTATCATTCATATGATTTCCCCAGTAATATTCTGTAGTAGTTCCTGCACGACAGGCATATTCCCATTCTGCCTCTGTTGGAAGTCTGTAATTTTTTCCGGTTTCATTGCTTAACCACTGACAATAGGAACTGGCATCATCCCAGCTTACATTTACTGCCGGAAAATTTTCTCTATACTTTTTATAAGAAGGCTTATATTTACAGTATTCTTTATTTGTTACCGCGTATTTCCCTATATAGAAATTACTTACTGTTACACTACGGACAGGGCGCTCATTATTATTTATAGTGAAGAACAAAAATTTATACTCCCAATCAGTCCCCATTTTAAATGTACCACCGGGAAGATATACCATTTCATTACCGGTTGCAGGTTCTATATAAGTATGCATTTCCTTATACTTATGATCTTTTTCCTGAAGATTAGTTCCGCATTTACCGCAAAATATAGCTTCATCTTTATTTTTAGCTCCACAGGACAGACAGGTCAGTCTTACTTCTGATATACCCGGCACATCTGTAATTAAATTTTGTGTGCTGCAGTAAAGGCAAAAGATTTTATTAACTCCTTCGGGAATATCCAGGGTTTTATCACATTTATTACATTTTATAGTTTTTCCTGTCATAGTAAACCTCCTCAAAGTAATCCTATCTTTGCTTCACAATAAACAAGAAATTCATTCATCACTATAGTTTTAAAATTCTTCCGGCAGACTGTCGTAATAATAAGTTAATCCCATAATATACTTTTGTTTAAATAATACGCTTTCTTTTTATGGTTATAATCTATACCTTCACCTATGTTTCTGAGTAAATCGATATCCCTGCAAATAGTTTTCATGGATACATTAAATTCACCCGCCAGATCTGCTGTTAGTAAATATTTTTCGGTCTTCAGCTTTTTCAAGATAGAAAGGATTCTGAATATTTTTTTGTCATACAGGCGATTAGTGTTACAAATATGAGCCACTTTAGTTTTGTGTTTTAATAATTTTAGTTTTAAATCCTGAATGTCCAGAAAAACGTTTTTATCCACTGTTATTTTGTTCTTAGCTTCACGTGGTATTTTTATGCATGGATCTTCTGTTAAAAGGATAATCATATCGTCATCTTGGTCCAGGCATAAAGTAAATATAGTTTCTATCATATATTTTGTTAATTTAGATGGGTTAATAATTGCAGCAAAGCACGGGATTGCCAGAATATCCTGCCATTTTTCAGCCTGGTAAATTCTGGCTTTAATAGATTTACCTGTATTATTTAATATATCCATTTCCTGGGAATTTAAGGCAGAAGCTATAAGAGTATTCCATAGTCTGTATGGTTCAAACATCTTCCCTGTAACAGGGTGCCGGACAGGTTTGTTTTCAAGCATATTTTGTCACCTCCTTGAATAATATTAGCAAAGTATCATGACAGCGTATTGTACTCACAGAAAAAAATTAATATGAAAGAAATTATTGATTTTCTGTCCTCATGACAGGTTTTTTCATAACTGCTCCATTTAAAATATTAAATCTTGCAGTACCATTATGAGCTATACTTATATTATATTGATATAAAACTATAGCGTTATAGTTTATTATATGATATTTTAAATAAGAGGTGATTTTTCATGAGTGAAACTAAATATGAAGAGGTAACTTTTAAAAGAAAAAAGGAGAAAAGAAAATATGGTCCAAACAAAAAACTGGTAAGGACATTAAATCTTCTTTATATGCTTCTGAAAGGAGAGAAGATGGATGCAGAAGATTATGCGACAGCATTAAAGTGTACAGAGTCTGCAGTAAGGAAATATATTGATGAAATAAGACGTACGTATGATTTATCCGATGAATACAGAATATTTGATATAGAATATGATAGTATCAAAGAATATTACAGACTCTGCACTACGAAAGAGGTATTCGTAAAATGTTTACCGGAAGAAGTAGAAGCTTTATACCTGGCAGTAAAATATCTTTCCGGCATGGAGGGAACACCTCTGGAATTTCTGAATGAAATTGAGGAAAAACTTAAAAGATATTACCATGAAGATGTAAAAAAAAGCAGAAAGAAACCTGTTTGTCTTTCTGCTCCGAAGACAAGAAGCAAACTCTCGGATTTACTTGATAAGATTAATGATGCTATGGTCGGAAAGGATAAAAAGAAACTGGTCATAGATTATATAAAAACCAGAGAGAAGAATAAAATAAGAATAGAAATTGTTCCTTATTCTCTTATGGTCTATGATTATGAATGGTATGTAAAGGCTTTCTGTCTTAAAGATAAGATGTTGAAAACTTATGTTATCAATCAGATGGACATAACAGGAGGGCCGGAAGAGTTAAACAGGGATGAAAGGGAAGCATTGCCGGAAAATCCTGATCTGTCTGTCATACATATGTGGGACTGGCCTGATAAAAGTGTAGAGGCGGAGCCTGTGAAGGTAATGTTGAAGTTTACAGGTTTTAAGGCAGAGGAGATGAGGAAAAAGCAGGTCTATAGAACCGAACATTGGAGCCAGAATACTGAAGATGATCAGGGAAGCTATATAATAGTGTCTTTTAAAGTGAAGAATCCTTTTAATATGATCCCGTGGATACTTAAACATGGTTGCCTGGTAGCAGTAGTGGAGCCGGAAGATCTCAGGGTGAAGATTAAAGAAGAGGTGAGTAAGATTATGATGTTATATTAGAAGTGGTTATTAAAGAATGAAATATACTAAAAATCAAATAAAAAAAAATTGTAACTATTCAGCCTCCTCTTGCCATGACAGGAATAAAAGGCTTACCTGCAAAAGCATTTTGAATAGCTTCAAGAATATTTAATCCATGTTTTCTAACTGTAGATATATAGCTTCTAATACGGGCAAAGTATTTAGTCCCATTTTCACTTCGAAATGTCCCTGAGATTTTCTGTTTAAGTTTCATCATTCTCAGATCCCGTTCTGATTGGTTATTATCAAAGGGAACCTGAAAATCATACATAAAAGCCAGAACTTCTTCTTTATGATTTTTCAACCGGTCAAGCAGGTTCTTGGATTTACTTTGTTTTTTACGCCCCCTCTTATTGGGCTGAGTATTGACAATATCAGGGAGATTGTCCAATCCCTCTTCTATAATCCCGTCATATTTTCTTTCAAATTTTCGTAGAACTTCTGTAACCAGGCAATTTATAACCGGTTTTGCAGTATCAACAGAAGCTTTTATCTCTATCAATAAACTTATCATTTTACTTGCCCATTCCTGCTTCTCTTCTTCAAACATATATATCAGTTCCCTTAAATGGTGGGCATTGCAAAGAGCGTGGAGACAATTATATTTAAAATATGGAGACCAGTAATCATGCACAGCTTTACCAGGGAAATCAGGTAATATCCCTCCATTATCCATACCTTCTTTGCCACGTTTCTCTTCTACTGAATAATAGGTTAGTTTTTCCGTAGATGCAACATGAAGCCAATGACGTTTCCCATTATATCTAAATCCTGTCTCATCAAACCCTACTACAGGAGAGACTTTTAGACACTCTTTTACTTCATTTTCATATCCTTCTAAACTATTATGACAATCCTCACTGAAATTATTAAATGTTCCCTCACTCATTGAATGAGAGAATACATCCTTGAAAAATTCACTCAGCCGTTCACACGATAAATATTGATATTCCTTAAGATATGTTGCCAGAGTCTTAAACTTCATACCATATTGAACTATATTTCCTGCTTCTTCAGGAAAGACTGCTTTATTTTCTATTCCACATACAGGACATCTCTTTATTTCTCCCTGATGTTCTATTACTTCTATCTTTAACTCCGGTACCTCAAATACCTGATGTCTCTCATATCTTATAACTTTACTCTTCTTCAGGGAAATTCCACATACTTTACATTGACTGACTTTATGTATCTCTACCTTATCAGGAACTTCTACCATTTTTAAGGTCTCTCCCTTATGACCTTTCTGTCCTCCTACAGGTCGTGAACCTGACTTTCGATTATTGTATATCTTTTTCTTAAATCCATCACTTGACGGAGGTTTACTACTATTATGGCTGTCTTTGGATATTTGACCCTCCAGTATCCTGATACGGGACTTTAAGTTTTCATTCTCTTCTCTTAGAAGTTTATTCTCTTCAAGCAAGCTTTTTATCTGCATTGATTGGTCTTCTATTATCAAATGCAGTTTATATAACTCTTTAATGAATTCTTCTGGATTTTCTCTTATTTTCTCTGATAATTCTTTTAAGTCCATATTCTCTTATTTTTCTCTTTCAGAAATTTCAAAGCAATATTGATTATATTAAAGAAATACTTGTTTTATGTCAATACACCATTTATAATATTTTTAATAGCCTGAATAGTTACAAAATTAATACATATCCCCTGGCTCCACAGGTGGGGTAATTAGGAAGATCGCTTATACTGGCAGGAGTCAGTGTATGTATAAGTTCAAAGCCTTCATTGTTTAATTTTTCCACTTCACTATTTATAAGTTCCTCTTCCTGTTGAAAGTTTGTATTTCGACGAGTTATATAAATACACCTGTAATTATAAAGTTTCTTTGAATGATTAAAAATAAACAGGTAATCGTCAAAATAGTATCCGGATTTTTTTGTAAACATTGCACCACCTTTTTTATTTATTACTGTGCTTATGTTTGTTAATTTCCATCCTTCCTGACCTTCTTTGTTCATCGATTCTGCAAGATGTTCTACAGATGTTATTGCTTTATGGATTACTTTTTGCTTGATGTTCATAGTGACACCTCCTGTTGTTTTATGTTTATCTTACTACAGGGATTACTATAGCGTTATAGTTTTTAAAAAATTAAACTATAAAATAGTAATAAATCTATCCTTCTTTTTCCCACTTCCATATTTTACTATTCCAGATTAATTTTCCCAGCTTTTCACCTTTCTCTATGAAGATAGGTTCAAGGAATAATTTTATGCGTTCAATAACTTCATAAAATTCCTTAGAAGACGATAATTTATGTCTTCGTAAAAATGCAGCCCACTGTTCCTGTTTTGCAGGATCTTTCTTAAATACTTCTGAAAAAACTACATCTCTGTCTTCAAGTGATGTTTTTCTATGAATAAATGTAGTAGAAATAGCTTCTCTCAGTATCTGCATATTAAAAGGTTCATCAGAAGCAAGAGATAGGATATCATAAAAATCCTTCATTCTGCTGTTGGCAAATTCAAGTTCTACTATTGCCTGAAATTTCTCGGCAATAACCGATTCTTTAGAATAAATATAAATTTTCGGCACAGGAAGATCCAGCAAAACAGGAAAATCTATTTCAACTGTTCCCGGTATAACTCTATCGCCAAATCCAATATCAAGCTGAATGGTCTTTCTGGCTCCTGCCAGTTCGGCATCCACTCTGACTCTTATACCTTCATGTATGTGTTCCTTTATTGATTTTCTTCACTTTTCTATTTTTATAGTTTCAGTAATAAAAACAACTCCATCAGAAGCCTCTATGGATATAATTTCTTCAAGAACCATGCGTATATTATCAGGCTCATTCAAAATAGCCTGACCTAAAAAATCCATGTCTTTAGTCGGACGTAAAACTGGCATTTTATAGGCAATATACAGAAGGCCGCCTTTTAAAATAAAATTATTTCTGTAAAGTGATTGTGATGCTCTGTAAAGAAATCTTTCCTGAAAATACTGGAGTAGAATGGAATTGAACTCACGTCCGGTCTGTCTTGAAAGATTTAATAGTTTTTCTCTGACTGAGGCAGCTATGTTTTTTATAGTTCTCTGCTTTTTTGATTTTCCATTCATTATGCAACAATCGCCTTTACGTAGGGAGAAATTACTGTTTTAACCTGACAGATTACCGAATATTCTCTTATTTTCTTCATGCTTGCTTCTTCAAGGGTTAAATAATTTTTTAATCCTTCAAGAGCCAGATCTTCTCCCAGCTTTTTACGATAACGGAACATATCACAGATTGTTTTTTCCCTGTTATATATTTTCACAGATCCATAAGGTGTTTTTATAGTGTTTATACCGGGTCTGTAAAATCGTTCCGGGAAGTAAAAAATTTTCACAGGAGGGTATATAATTTTAGAAACTTTCTTTTCATGAGGCACGGCAACATATATTTCATGGGGATTAAAGGTGGTAAGATCGTAGAAATCCAGCGCAGAAATAAGACATATAACACCTTCAGGAATAGCCTGACATACGTCAATTATTCCGGAACTTATGCCGGGAACTTCCTTTATATCTGAAAGGCGATAAAGACCTGATTTGATTTTATATATTATTCCCTTCCGGCAGAGTTTAGCAATATCCCTTGTCTGGAAAGATGATGCTTTAAGCTCTTTCATCAGGCAATATTTCTTACGTTTAAAGTATTTAATCAAGTTATCCATAAATTATTTCCTGCATCTTTTTTACTGCTAATATAATACATTAGCAGTAATTTAGAGTCAAGTATTATTTAAAACAGGTTCTACCCTGGATGATGTAGTGGCTGCCTATGGGAGCGGCTATTCTACTTTATCAGGAGATACTTACTCTAATTTAAACCTTCCGGCACAGGAAGGTTTATTTTATTCCCTTCCGGAAGTTTTTTTCCCTTATTATCAATGTCAGGGAAAGGAGGCATAATATCTTCCTTTTTTATAGATCCGAAGGCAGAAAGTTTTTTAAAATTTTCTGCTGCAGAGATCCATTTTTCAGATGTCTTTTTATCTTCTTTCCACTTTTTACCTGCCTCTTCTATGGAAAGAGTGAATTCTGCAATTGCATTTTTATAGTCACATAATTCATAATAATACATACCAAGATAAAAATGTGCTTCAGGGAACAATTTTTCATATTTCAAAGCCTCTTCAAGACTATCTTTCATTTCTTCAAGCATAGCTTTATCTTCTTTTGATCTTAATTTTTCATTCAGATATATATAATAAATATAAACTCCCCTGAAGTAATAAAAATAAGGATTGGGATGACTTTTACTGAACCTTATTTCCTCTGATAGTTTATCTCTTCCATCTGTAAGCTGGCCATTTTTTATCAATCCATAACTCTGTTTTAATATAATATCATGGGCAGACTTTATGTAATTTTCATTTGATCTGGAACGAAGATAACCTATTACAAACAGGATTATAATAAATATTACAAGAAGTCCGTATACACTGGTAATGACCTTTAAAAAAGGAAGAAAGAAATTTACCTTTTTTTCTTCTTTTATTATCTCTTTAAATCCTTCTTCTCCTTTACGAAATTTATCCTCCCTTATCCTGTCAGATTCCTCCCTCGAAATTTCAGTTATATTTCCTTCTCCGGAGGCATGTTCTTCAGACACATGACTTTCATAACTGTGAGCACCTTTTAGAATGGCATGAAAATCGTTTACTGTGCCGCAGTAGTGACATAATTCTTTTTCAATATCTGCTCCGCAATTCAAACATTTCATAATGCTTCACCTGCCCGCAATTTTTTTAAAATTACTATAAAATAAGTCTGTCAGAAAATTTATACTGACAATCATGAGATCTGGCAGGTCATAATCAGACATGAGCGTAATTCACCCGTCACCCGTCACGCGTTACGCGTCACGATTATCATAAATTTCCACCAGTTTCTTACCTGTTTCTTTTAATTCCTGCCTTAAATACTCAGGTTCCAGAACTTCCACATCACTTCCGAAACTCAAAATCATTCCCATTAACCATTCATCATGCTGATGTTCTACTCTGACTGTTATAGAACCATCTTCCTGTGATTCAATATATTCTCTGCCAAAATAATCTTCCACCCTTACAAGTAATTTTCTGTCAAAACGTAAAAGAAGATTAATCTTTGGTATCCTGTCAAACCATACTTCATTCCAGGAAAAATCCTTCGGGTCTTTTCTTCTTACAAATGTTTCATCAAGTAAAATTATGCTTTTTATCCTGGAAAGGCGAAATACACGAAAATCATTTCTCATCAGACAATAGCCGTAAAGATACCATATATATCCTTTTACAATCAAGGCTACCGGCTCTACATGTCTCTCTGTATCTTCTCCCCTTACATTCGAGTAGGAAAAGGAAATAATTTTCTTTTCCTTTATAGCCCTGTCTATATACTCAAAACTCTCTTTCCCTGTTTTACATGTGTCCCATGGGTGAAAATCTATAATAATATGTTCATTTTCTTTATTTAAAAATTCCAGATCCCTGGCAGATATAAGATTTTTAATCTTTTCCAGAAGATAATCAAGTCTTTTATCATTTACAGTTCCTTTTATCCCTGTAAGGGCCGTAATTATCATACTGAAATCATTTACTGTGAGTAAATTTCTGTCTATTTTATAGGTATCCATTATGCCAAACCCTCCGTTACGCCCCTGAAAGGATACGACAGGAATACCTGATTGATTGATTGTTTCTATATCTCGATATATTGTTCTCTGTGTTACTTCAAAATAATCTGCCAGTTCTTTTGAAGTCATTTTTTCCTGGTTCAGTAACAGGACAATCAGTGCGAGCAATCTTTCCAGTTTCATAAATTATCCCTTAAAAAAGTAAAATCTCTCCCGGAACTTTCCATATCTCCAGGACTGTAAGTAACTTCAATGATGAAAGGAACATTAAAATGTTCAATCTTTTCGAGAAGTTTTCTATCTCTGTTAAGAGGTGTATGTTCTTTCCCGTTAGAATAATTACTCACATGTATTTCAGATAATCTTCCGTTATCGCCGAGCCAGGATACAAGGTCATCAAGATGTTCATATGAATGAGTCAGGGCATGGGTAACGTCCAGAACAATCATGGTATCTTCAAAATCATGGAGCAACCTGTCATAATCTTTAACTTTTACACCACTGCCTTTTCCGAGTATTTCAAAACTGACCTTCATGCCTGAAGAGATCAGAAGAGAAATAACAGAAAAATCTTCTATTCTGTTGGGATGAATAACAATATTTTTCACAGAGGTTTTTTTACAGAAGGAGAGGACATCTCCTATAAAATCTTCTGTTTCTCTGTCATTTTTATATGTAAATCTGAAGGGCAGATGAAGGGAAAGATATTCAAGGGAATTAAGATATTCAAAGTCATTATCATTTATATGGTTATTATAAAAATCCTCTCTGTAAGCAAAAGTCAATTCTACGGCTTTACAGTTAATATCCTTAAAATAATTCCTTATTCTCTCAGGAGTCCACTGCCATTTATAAAAACATCCTGTGGCAAAAGCTACTGTTTTCATATTTTATAATCTCTATTCATTTTAATCGACTCTATAACATTTTTTGTGCAAACTTACCTGTATAAAAAAGCTGTAACATATTACACAAAATTCATGACAACTTCTCTAAAATTATTAATCTCACACTCAAGCTCATGGAAAAGTTCTTTAAGTGTTTCCAGATTACATAATTCTGCATTTTTTTCCATAGTACAGGCTATTCTATTTATTGATTTTGCACTCATATTAGCTGCCAGGCCTTTAATCTCATGGGATACCAGCCTTATGTCAGAAAAATTTTCCACTTCAATTCCTTTACGTAAATTTTCCATAGATACTCTGAAATCCCGGCAGGACATAGAAAGAACCTTTTTAAAAACTTCTTTATCTCCATCCACACGGTTAAGTAATTCTCTGTGATCAAAATCTTTTTCTTCTGATTCTTTTGCCGCTGTAGAAGATTTTTTTCTGCCATTGAATACCCGTCTGATTGCAGAGGCAATGTCTTCAGGCTCAAAAGGTTTGACTATACAATCATTCATACCTGCTTCCATACATTTCACATAATCTTCTCTGAAGGCATGAGCTGTCATTGCTATGACAGGTATATCTTCTCCTTTTTCCCTTATGGCTCTGGTAGCATCAAAACCATTCATTTCAGGCATTTGAATATCCGTAAAGACGAGATGGTATCTTTCTTTTTCCAGAGCCGAAAGAAGTTCTTTACCATTGGATACAATATCTACACGGGAGCAGAGTTTCTTTAAAATATTAAAAGCCACTTCCTGATTTGTTTTATTATCCTCTGCAAGTATAACACTGAGATCTGAAGGAATATCACCGGTATTTTCAAGCAATTTTTCAATAGTTTCAATAAGCTCATCTTTACGAACAGGTTTTGTAATATAGGCATCCATACCTGCTTCCAGGCATTTCATACTATCAGCCCTGTCATTGAATGCAGTCATAGCTATTACAGGTATATATGTTTCACTATCTTCTTCTTTCTGTCTTATAGAACGAGTTGCAGAGATACCATCCATTTCAGGCATAACTATATCCATAAGAATGAGATCATAAGGAATTTTCCTGAGTGATTGAAGCACTTCCCTGCCATTTGCCACTCCATCGGCACTGTAACCATATTTTTCCAGAATTTTTATTATAATCTCCCTGTTTTCTGCAATATCATCTGCTACAAGGATACGTTTTTTTTCTTTCCTTTTTTTAAAAGGACTTTTCATTATAATCTTATGTCCCAGTGCCTCTGCCAGAGTATTGTAAAGTTCTCTTCTTTTCAGAGGTTTTGTCAGATAGGCAGAAAAGCCTGTATCTTCTATAAGTTTCATATCTCCGTACCTGGTTATGGAAGATAATAAAATCATGGCAATATTTGAAATAAGGGGATCACTTTTAATCTTCTGTCCCAGAGTTCCTCCGTTCATTTCAGGCATTTCCATATCAATAATAGCTATTTCAAAAGGATTTTTCTCTTCTAATTTACGGTAAATTTTTTCCAGAGCTTCTTTACCGTTACAGGCTTCTTCTGTATTACAACCGAAAATACGGAGATTTTCAAGGATTATCATGCGGTTTGTTTTATTATCATCAACTACAAGAATATGTTTATCTTTTATGTCCTGTAAAATTTCAAAATTATCCCTTTTTCCTCCTGATTGTTTTTCAAATACAGCAGTAAACCAGAAAGTGCTTCCTTTACCTTCTTTACTTTCAAATCCAATCTCTCCGCCCATCATTTCTGAAAGTCTTCTGGAAATTACAAGTCCCAGACCTGTTCCTCCATATTTACGGGTAGAAGAACAATCTATCTGAGAAAAAGATTTAAAAAGTCGTTCTCTTTTTTCATCTCCTATACCTATACCTGTATCGATTACAGAAAATTTTATTTTTGCCTGTCTCTCATATTCTTCTTCCAGTCCTATCCTTATAAGCACCTCTCCTTCTTCTGTAAACTTTATTGCATTACTTACAAGGTTATTAAGAATCTGACAGAGCCTTCCCGGATCACCTCTGAGTAAATAAGGGAGAGACTCATCAAAAAAACATTCGAATACAAGTCCTTTATCACAGGCAGGTAAAGCCATTGTATCCAGAATATCTTCTATGACATTTCTCAGTTCAAAATCTATATTATCAAATTCCAGTTTTCGTGCCTCAATCTTTGAAAAATCTAAGATATCATTCAACACATTTAAAAGAGAGTTTGCCGACATCTTTGCAACAGTGGCAAACCTCTTCTGTTCCTCAGTAAGTTCTGTATCAAGAATAAGTCCTATCATACCTATAACACCATTCAAAGGTGTTCTTATTTCATGGCTCATATTTGCAAGGAATTCACTTTTTGCCCTGTTCGCAGATTCTGCCGCTTCTTTTGCTTGCAGTAATTGTTCTTCCTGTTTCTTACGTTCCAGAACATTTATAAGAATTTCTCCTACCATTTTCAGAAGTTTTATATCTTCTTCTTCCCATAGTTTTTCACTTCTCTCCATAGTAAATCCCAGAAAGCCTGTCAATCTGCTATTCAGACACAGAGGAAGAGAGAGAAGTGATTTTGTGCCAAGAGACTCCCATCTTTTCTTTTCAATTTCTCCTTCGGGAGGAACATCATCAAGACTGTAAACATAAACATGTTCGTCTCTGGTAAGTTTATTCATAACCCACATGCATGGGGAAAAATCCATTCCTATAACCTTGCTTGTTTTTGGTGTAATACCTTTATTACACCATCCATAACCATCTGTAACTATAAATTGATTATCTGCAAATATATAAAGATGACATCTGTCAACACCTGTGAACTCTCCCAGAAATTTCAAAGCAAAATCTATTCCATCATCAATTTCAGATGTTTTAAGATTTATAAAACGGGTGGAAATTTTTGTAACCATTTCTTCAATAGAATGTCTG
>Ga0351886_10257_pt1 | contig 22572 bp, 20 predicted proteins | sample TotcelFGM3001L14_FD_206761 | JGI IMG/M metagenome (GOLD analysis project Ga0351886, IMG submission 206761) | Enriched cells from coal bed in the Powder River Basin, Montana, United States - Total cells FGM rep3 HSBNCT.FGM.300.1.L14 ... | reverse complement strand
GTCTATTATAGAGAAATATTCTAAAAAGACACTAATAAATTACTAATAATTGAAAAAATAAAAGAGAAGCAAAGAAATTCTTTGCTTCTCCTTATTATCGGGGACTTTAACCTACATGATCCTGATTATCAAGATAAACCTTATGTATATCAGTAGCTTCAATGATTTCCTTATCTGCTATCGGCAGGCTGGCATCTGTAATAATAAAGGGCTGTGTCTGATTTCCGCCGATACCTCCGTGGAGTGATGCCAGTGAGTATTTTTTATTAAAATCAATTACATCTTTTCCGTCATATTCACCGAAGATAACTATATCGCCTGTCTGGGGAAGATTCATATAATTATTTATGTGTCTCCTCAGGAGTGTTTCATCTCCAAAATGGGCAAGAGGACTTTTCCCATCCTGATTTAAGACTTTTGTTTCACCATCCATTACAAAGGAACCTTCCTTACCTTTCAGGGCGTAATTATCTCCGTCTCTTACCACTACAAGGCCGATACCTGGATGATTTACCAGTTTGTCTGTCATACCGGGGAATTTCTTCTCTATATCTTTAATATCTACTGCACTGTCTCTATTCTGTGTAAAATAAACATCTCCCAGGGAATAGGCATCGGAAAACTCCACGTCTCCGTCACTGTATCCAGAAGGACTGCATTCTTTAGCCATATCTTTTATTACATCTCCAACAGGTTTTCCATAGACTTCTTTAAAAAGTTTCGATGGAGTCTGACCGTGATCTGAGAAGATAAACACATCATATTTATCTCCGCTTCCGTCTGCCTTTTCTATGACCTGACCTATGAGTTTATCTATCTCTTTTAAGGCATGGAAAGCTTCTTCCGACTCTGGGCCGAAATAATGGGCCTGTTCATCATAAGCTGCATAATCTATATAGGCAGTAGGTTTGTGTTCCTCAATGGCTTTCTTTATACCTTCAGTTCCCATCTGAGGTATAATATTTTCATTGAGAGACATGAGAATTGTGCCCAGTTTATCTGTTTTTGAATTGAACCTGCCGGCTTTTATCAACTTTGCACTCAGTTTGAATATGTCTCTCATTGTATGCCATCCTGCTTTTGTAAGGCTGTATCCCCCTTTTCTGAGAAGTGATACTTCTTTTTTAACTTCTTTTGCAAGGGTTTTTAACAGGCCTTTTTCTTTCATTTCTTTTTTCAGTACACTTACTACTGCACCTGTTTCCTCTGCCCCTCCGCAGAAAGGACTCGAATAGGCCACTCCTCCGGCGAGCATGCCTTTATCTCCTTTTTTCAATGCCTCTCCCCTGACTTTATCTTCCTGTGTAATAGAATCAATCATTTTCCCTGACTGTTTGTCATACCAGTCATTGGCAGGCATTTCCTGTCCGTAAAATATGGCTGAAAGAATGGGGATTGTCACGGTAGCAATACCGCAGTTAAAAGACCGTAAAATATGGCTTTCCCTTTCAATAAGTTTTTGAATATTTGGAGTCAGACCTTTATCCATGGCTTTCTCAAGGGAAGGTCTTGAAAGACCGTCAATCTGAAGAAGGACCAGTTTATGTTTTTCATCTGTTCCCTCTGAAGAAGGAGTAAAACCGTCTTTTGGTTCTATATTACCTGCAGACTCTTTCTTGAGAGTCTGATTTGCCTGGCTATTAAAAGGTATCTGTGAATTTATTTTCATATTATAAAATGCCTCCCTTTTGTAATATTTACAAATTTATTATTTTATTTTATAGGAATAAGAGATAAAAATCAATACTTTAAATAGGTTTAATTGTTAACATAATGTTAAATTTTATCCGGCTCTCCTACTCCATACTTACTGCAAAGGGAAGTTTGCTCAAATGCTCTCTGAGATTTACCCCCATAGTGCCAAAAGCATTGCAGGTAGTAATACCAAATATAGCTCCTCCAACAACAGGGATAGCTATACCTATAGTTTTACTTATTCTCTCTCTTCCTATGTTTATACCAAGACGGAGGAGTATTTGTTCTATTATCTTTGCAATACTTGAGTCAAGAAATCTTTTAGCAGTAGAAAGGGCACTTTTCGTATATATTTCAGTCATAATGGCCACACCTTTTTTGGCACTTCCCATACCCAGCATAACACCTATGAAGAGTGTAAATTTGGAGATAAGATCCCTGTCTATTTCTTCTTCCATAAGGTCAGGCCATCCGTGAAGATAGGCCAGTTTCTGAATCAAAACTATTACATGCCAGTAAAATTGCACAAAATCTGCCGGTATGGCACCAATACCGAGCAATCCTCCCGGAAGTCCTGCTGCAACAGAAGCAAGAGTGACTTTAATCTTATGACTTCTTATAGCTCTATTGCTTATATCTTCTATAAGGAGTTTTGATATGCCTGCCTTTGCCGGAGTCGTTTCAATGGCATTATTTACCTGATCCTGAGTGGCTCCGCCTTTAGTAAGGACCTGCCGTAAAAATTTTTCTCTGTCAACCTTTGCACCGGGTAATTTGAAAATAACCTCAATACTTCTGTACCAGAAATTCAGTATATTTTCATTCATAAAAGCACCTCCTGAGTATAAAAATCGTGACCCGTGACGCGTAACGCGTGACGCGAGATTTATTTATCTTATTATACAATATTTCAGGAACAATTTTAAAAAAATTATAAAGAAATTATTTAAATGTACTTCGTCACAAACCTGACTGCTGACTGCTGACTGCTGATAGCTAAAAATTATTTGCAGAAAATTATTCTGTAAACTATAATGCCATGAAACGAGGTGAGAAATGAGAAGGAAATGGAAATGGACAGACTATCAGATAATTAAATTAAAATGGGTTCTTGAAATTTTAGAGGAACTTTCGGCTTATAAACCGCTTACACTGAGACAGGTCTACTATCAGCTTGTAGGAAAAGGTCTTATAGAGAATAAGGTAAGCCAGTATAATATGCTTTCAGCACTGTTAAAATGGGCCAGAATTGACGGATATATCTCATGGAATGACATAGAAGACAGGGTAAGAGCCTATCATGACCTATCAGGATGGCATAATTCCGACAATTTCATAGAGGCTTCATTGAACTCCTTCCTTAAAGGCTACAGAAGAGATCTTCTTCAGAGTCAGAAAAAATATCTTGAAATATGGATAGAAAAAGATGCTCTGACCACTATTTTCACAAGGGTGGCTCATGAATACACAGTTCCAGTAGTGGTCTGCAGAGGTTTCAGCTCGGTAAGTTTTTTAAATGAATTCAAAAAAAGACTTAAAAGACTTAAAAATAAAGAAGCTCTGATGCTCTATTTCGGAGATTTCGACCCTTCCGGAGTGGAAATGCTTGAAGCAATGAAGATTACTTTGAAGGATGAACTGGGTGTAAGTGGCATAAAATTCAAAAGAATTGCACTGCTTAAAAATGACATTCTTAAATACAGACTTCCACACAATCCCGATGCATTGAAAAAAACAGATACAAGAGCGAAAAAACATATAGAAGCCTACGGGGAAGTGGCAGTTGAATTAGATGCACTCAGACCTGATATTCTGGAAGGGAAAATTAAACATGCCCTGGAAAAAGAAATTGATATGAAAATGTTTGAGAAAGAATTTAAAGCATATAAAGATGAATTGAAGAAACTGAAAGAAAAAAAAGAGTATATTATGAAAATTCTCGGTTATAATGTTTAATATAAATCAGGAATTTGATTATATATGTCGAATAGATCAATCGTGATGCGTGATCCGTGATCCGTGATCCGTGATCCGTGATAATTATATTATTCTTCACTCTTCACCCTTCACCCTTCACCCTTCACTACTTAATAAGGAGGAATAAAAAATGGCAATTATAAATTTTATCGTAACAGTGCCTGATAATACACCGGAAGAAACAATCTATATTACAGGCAATCATGATGAACTGAATAACTGGGATCCGGCAGGAATACCCCTTACTCCTTCGGGAGAAAACCTTCACACTGTGGAGATAGAACTGCCTGAAGGGACTGAACTGGAGTTCAAATTTACGCGTGGTACATCGGCCTCTATGGAAGCAGATGAAGATTTTGAGGAAATAGAAAGCAGGGTTTTAACAGTAGAAGATGATGAAGAAATTTCTTTCACAGTAGAAAACTGGGCAGATCTTCTAACCCCAGAAGAGGAAAGTACCCTCACAGGTAATTTCAGAGTACATAGAGATTTTTATTCTTCTTCTCTCGGTGACAGCAGAACAATTATGGTTTATCTTCCCCCTGATTATGAAAATGAAGAAGACTCATACCCTGTCCTTTACCTTCATGACGGGCAGAATGTATTTGACTCTGCTACTTCTTTCGGAGGTTCTGAATGGGAAGTCGATGAAACAGCAGAAAGATTAATAGAAGAAGGTAGAATTAAAAAAATTATCATAGTCGGTATTTATAATTCTAAAGACAGAGATGACGAATATACCCATACAGTAGATTTCTCTGAAGGCAGCGGAGGAAAAGTCGAATATTATGCAAATTTTATAATAGATGAACTGAAGCCCTTTATCGACAGTAATTACAGAACCCTTACCTCCGGATCTGACACAGCCATAATGGGCTCTTCCCTGGGAGGTCTCTGTTCACTCTATATCGGATGGCAATATCCTCATATATTCTCCATGGCAGGTGTTATTTCTCCTTCTCTCTGGTGGAATGACAGGGATATTATTAAATCAATACAGGAAGATGAAGATTTCGAAGGGCCGGAAAAAATATGGCTCGATATAGGCACATGTGAAAATGATGAAGAAGAGAAAGAAGAAGAAGAAGAGGAAGAAGAAGAGGAAGAAGAAGAGGAAGAAAAGAAAACAACAGATCCCGTAGAAGATACGAGATGGCTTGCAGAAGTTCTCCTTGACAAGGGGTATGTACTGAATGAAAGCCTTTTCTATCTCGAAGCAGAAGGTGCAGACCACAGTGAAATGGCATGGGCCGACAGGGTAGAACAGATATTACTGGCTTTATTCGGGGTTTAGAGAAGGTGAATAGTGAATAGTGAGTAGTGAATAGTAAGTAATGTCCTATTCTATTCACCTTTCACTATTCACTATTTCAGATTACTCTTCTTTAAGAATTTCCCCGATATTTTCTTTCTTTTCCTTTATTTCTTTTACAAATCTGTCTGCCCTGTCTTTATTTTTTGTTATTTTATCTCTGTAATGTTCATATTCCTTTTTTGCTTTTTCACTGTAAACCTTGAATTCATCCTTCAATTTACTTTCCGGCACGGAACAGTTATGTTCAAACCAGTATAGAGAAGCTTTACCCAGTGCCACAGTTCCGGCAAAGGCCACTGCAGCACTTACTGCCTGACCGTAACCGGGAATAAGTTTTATAATCTGCCTTGCCATTTCCCGAAAACTTACGCCTGCTCCTATAGTGGACAGAAGTTCCAGTATACTCTTTTTAGAAACAGCCATCCCGTAAAGGTGTCCTATAGTTGCTACCATGCCTATCTGAATGGGGGTTATAACGGCAAGATCAGCCACGGGAACAGGTATAAAAGCCACTGCTCCCGTAAGAACTGCATTGGAATAGATTACCTTCTCCGCCTTGCTCCTTTTAAGAGAAATATTCGCCTTCTGTTTTGCTATAAAGGCATCCTGCATTGCAGCAGGAAGTATGACATGAATCCTTGCTATAAGTTCTGTTATATTAATATTTCTTTTTGCAGATATAAATAAAAATTCTTCAGGTGTAAGAGAAAGCTTTTCCTTTATTGAAACAGTGTATTCCTCTTTTTCTCTTTCTTCGAGAAGATCAACCTTGTTAACAACGGTTATCCCCTTACAACTGGAAGCATCTATTGCCCTGTGCAGGTTCTGATCATCTTCTGATATACCGGAAGCACCGTTAAGACAGTGAACTATTACCTGCTGATCATTCATTATACCTGTTTCTATAACCTTTTCCAGAGAGAACATATCTGTACCTATACCGGGAGTATCGGTGAAATCTATGCCGAAACTCTCTTTTGTCTGGGTCTGGACTGTCTCATCTGTCCTCATACTTACTTTTGCTATATTCTGTCCGAATATGGCATTAAAAAGAGAAGACTTTCCTGCCTTTGAAAATCCCGCTATGGCCACTTTAGGCTTCAAATTAAAACGTTTATTTATATCCATAAGAATTGTCTCCACTACTTCTGTTAAAAATAGTTCTGTAATACTCTCGTCTTTCATAATAAAAACCATCCTTTCTCAATTGACCTGTAATTTATTATAACATATTTTTACAGAAATCAGGAATCTGAAATTCTGTGTAGAATATGTAATCGTGAAACGTGAAACGTGAAATGTGAAATGTGAAATGTGAAATGTGAAAAGTGAAACGTGAAACGTGAAACGTGAGAAGTATGTAAAGATATTTTTTTCCTCTCACCTCTCACCTCTCACCTTTCACTACTTATAAGGAGGACAAAAATGGCCAGAATAAACTTTATCGTTACAGTTCCAGTAGGCACACCGGGGGAAGATACGATTTATCTTACAGGGAATCATTATAATCTGGGAGACTGGGCGCCATGTGGAATAGCTCTGAACAGAACAGAACCACATGAATATAATATTGAACTTGACCTTCCGGAAGGTATAACAATGGAATATAAAATTACCAGAGGTTCCTGGGAAACAGTAGAGGTATCAGAAGATTTTGATTATATAGGAAACAGAATTCATCATATAAATCATGACGAGTCTCTATATATAAGGGTAGAAAACTGGAAAGATTTTTACGAGAAAACAGGTGAAAATACTCTTACAGGAAACTTTGATATACACAGAAATTTTTATTCCAACTACCTTGATGATACGAGAACTATTATGGTTTATCTGCCTCCCGGGTATAATTACGAAGATAATCATTATCCTGTTCTCTACCTCCATGACGGTCAGAATGTTTTCGACTCTTCCACTTCTTACGGAGGTGTGGAATGGAGGGTCGATGAAACGGCAGAAAGACTTATCGGTGAAGGTAGAATTAAAAAGATTATAATGGTAGGTATTTATAATGACAGAGACAGGAATGCTGAATATACTCACACATATGACCCTTCGGAAGGCACAGGAGGAAAGGTAGAAAATTACGGAAACTTTATAGTAAATGAGTTAAAACCTTTTATTGACGCGCATTACAGAACAATTAACAGAGCAGAAGAGACTGCCATAATGGGATCGTCTCTCGGCGGATTATGTTCCCTCTATCTGAGCTGGAAACACAGGAAGGTTTTTTCGCTGGCAGGTGTTATTTCTCCGTCTCTCTGGTGGAATGACAGAGATATTATCAGACAGATAAAAGAAGAAGAGAATTTCGAAGGTCCTGAAAAAATCTGGCTCGATGCAGGTACACTTGAAGGAGGGGACGAAGACAGAGACGGATTAGGCGATATGGTGGAAGATGCAAGAGGACTTGGAGAAATTCTGCTGGAAAAAGGATATGAGCTGAATAAAAATCTCTTCTACCTGGAAGCAGAAGGTGCGGATCACAGTGAAGTAGCATGGTCAGGACGGGTGGAACAAATACTTCTGGCACTGTTCGGAATTTAATCATATAGTGGCAGAACAATGTTCTGCCACTACCTTATTCACTTATCTGATAGATCCCACCAGCTGGTAAAGAGGAATAAAAACAGATAGAATAATAAATCCGATAATCCCTCCCATAATGAGAACAAACACAGGGCCCGGCTGTGTAATATCTTTCATTTCTAACTTAAGTAAATCTTCTTTAAAGATAGAGGCAGCACTCTTCATAGCCTCAGGCAGTCTGCCGTCAGATTCTCCTTTTGCCATAATAAAACAGAATATGTCAGGGAAAAACTTCGGAACTTCAAAGATTGTAGAAAACTTCTCACCTGATTTCAATTTCTCATAAATACTGTTAAGAGATTTTTTTACAGGAGCCATAGTAATCCCTTTAGAAAGATGAAGGAATACTTCCTCAGGTGAAACTCCCTTTTCAAGCATCATAGAGCCTGTTGAAGCAATCTGAAAAGAATAATATTTTTTCAGAAGAGAGCCTGTTACAGGCAGGTTATAAAGAAGAGAATTTTTAACAGGGTTAAGGAAAAAGACACATATATCCACTGTAAAAAGTAATAAAATAATTACAGCCAGTAAACCTGGTATATGCAAAAATCTCGTTAAAGTCATTAACATCCTGGTAGGAAGAGGAAGAGCCAGGTTAACACCTTCAAATAATTCCACAAAAGTCGGAAAAATAAAGAAAGACATTAAAATAATAAGAGATGTAAAGATATTCAAATAAAGTACGGCAGGCATTATAATTCCTCTGCCGCATACGGATGATCCCAGCATCTCTTCATCTACGAGATATGAAGATATCTGTTCCAGAGTTTCAGAGACTTCTCCTTTTTCTTCTCCTACCTGAATAATTTTCTTTATATGAACAGGATAAATAGAAGGTGAGACATCCAGTGCCTCAGACAGAGATTTTCCACTTTTAAGAAGAAGTGAAAGTTTATCGAAATCATTCCTGAGTTTTTTATTCTTTATATCTCCATGTATATTATTTATTACTTCATGTAAAGGAACAGCCTGACGGGAAAAATAGGCCAGTTTTTTTGTAATAACTGCCAGTTCCTGTGTTTCAGTCATATGTTTCACTCCTTCACGCATCACTCATTACGCATCACGATTCTCATAATATCCCGGTCAAATTCCGGGACAGACCCTTATAATTTCCTCTAAATCAGTGATTCCGCTGGAAATCTTTTCCAGAGCATTTTCCCTTAAAAATTTCATATTTTTTTCCCTGCAGTAATCATAGATTTCTCTGTAAGGAGTATTTTTCGTAATCATGTCACAAATAGTTTCATCTACGGTAAGAAGCTCAAATATACCTGTTCTGCCTGAATATTTTGTGCCGGAACAGTGATTACACCCGATAGAAGTATAAAAATTACCGGGATTTTTCATATTTTTCAGTATATTTTTATCAGCTTCTATTTCTATCTTACAGTGAGGACAGAGTTTCCTTATAAGCCTCTGGTAAAGAACTGCAGTAACTGCAGAAGATACAAGACCGCTCTTTATATCCATTTCTATTAACCGTGGAAATACTCCTATTGAATCCCTGGAATGAACAGTAGTAAATATTAAATGGCCTGTAAGGGCAGTCCTCATTGCCATATGTGCTGTTTCAGGATCCCTTATTTCTCCTACCATTATAATATCAGGGTCAAGTCTGAGAAGAGACCTTAAACCTTCCGAAAAGGTCAGGCCTGCAGCAGGGTTGACCTGGGTCTGCTGGAATTCTTCTATAATATATTCAACAGGATCTTCTAAGGTGGCAATATTTACTTTACCTCCCTGAAGATTATAATTATGAATAAGGGAGGCAAAAATAGTGGTGCTTTTTCCGCTCCCTGCAGGCCCTGTAAGAACTATACATCCCTGTGGACCTGTTATCAGTCTCTTATAATCTTCCAGCATTTTCGTAGAAAATCCGAGTTCTTCCAGTAAAAGCGGGGTTTTATCAGTATTTAAGATACGCATTACAGCCTTTTCACCGAAGAGGGTCGGTATTGTAGCACACCTTACATCCAGATTTAAAGAGTTTTCATCAAAGTGAAAGCTGCCGTCCAGAGGGACGGATTTTTTATAGGAAGGTAGTTTAGAACGGTTTTTCAATGTAGCAAGAATTCTTTCAAAATCTTCGACCTTCATAGAAGAGACTTCCTGAAGTAGTCCGTCAATACGATACTGAACAATGGCACTCTCTTTTCTGGGAGTAATATGGATATCACTGGAATCCAGTTTTACTGCCTGTGTTATAAGATAGGATATGACAGAACGTCCGTCAAAGTCTTCTCCCAGATTTTGAAGTATTTTTTTACTCTCTTTCCTGGCCTCTTCCAGGGTAATAGTTTTACCGGAGGAAGCACTGTGGATTTCCACAAGAGATCCCAGGGAAAGTCTTAAATTCTCCACGGCTTTTTCATCAAGCCCTCCGAAATTAAGACTGTTCCCTTCATTACTGTCAATATTTAAACAATAGGAGAAAATCTTCTTATGGGCGCTTATTTTTGTAATATGAGAAAGGTTTATTTCTGTCTTTTTCTCTCCAGATACATTTTTTTTTGTAAAAACCAGCAGATTTCCTTCTTTTTCTATTCTTTCCATATTGAGAAAATTTCTGTTTTCATAAATGAGACTGGCCATTAATGTATTGCTCCTGTTATGGAGTAGAAGGGTTTAAAGACAGATATGAGTAAAAATCCGACAATTATACCGGCAGTTATGATAAAGAAAGGTTCTGAAAACTTCATCATACCTGAATATAACATCTTCATTTCATCTTCATAATAATCTGCACCGTCAAAAAGAGCGGAAGGAAGGGTTCCTGTTTTTTCTCCATGTTTTATAATGAAAAGAAAGGTATCATCAAAAAACTTTACCCCTTCCAGAGCATATCCAAGGTTTTTCCCCTGGCTTACCTTTTCGGAAGCTTTCATTAAAATATTCTTTACCTGTGACGAATCTGATGTTTTAGCTGCCAGTTCAAGGGATTTATCCAGAGTAATACCCTGTTTCAACATAAAACCGAGAGCACGGGACAGGCGGACTATATAGGCTTTACGGAAAATCTCTCCTATTACAGGGAGTTTAATGAAAATATTCGTTCCAGCAGTCGATCTGCTGAAAATTATTACATCAAGAAAAATAACTGCCAGAAACATAGCTGCTATAAAGGCAGGACTGTAGAGTATTTTTCCGATGTTTATAAATAAATAAGAGAGTCCATCAAGCTCCTGGCCTGTAATTGCTGAGAAATTAACATATTGATTGAAGAGAATATCTGAAAAAACATAATAGATAAAGAATACAAATATAAAAGCAAAATTAATAATAATACATGGATAAAAAGCTGCAGATTTCACCTGTGATCTCGTAAATTCAACTGTTTCCAGATATTTGGACAGGTCATAAAGAACGTGAGGGAGGCTATCAGTTTCTTCTGCCGCTTCAATCATTTTTACATAATCAGGAGGGAAAAGTTTTGACTCTTCCTTCATTGCTTCCGAAAGAGAAGAACCCTGTTCCATCCTTACTTTAAGCTCATCTACCGAATCTCTGAAAGATTTATCGGAAATATTCTTCCTGATTTTATCAAAGGCTTCTGTGAGATTTGCTCCCATTTTTGTAAGATAATAGAGACTTTTAGTAAAAGAGATGAGTTCTCTCGTTTTATCCATGATATTTACTCCTATTTAAAAATCCCATTGCCTAATTCTGCTATAAGATAAACAATGGGAGAAAAAATGCCTATTATAGCCCATCCTATAAACAGGCCGATTAATAGAGTTAATATTACTTCTAACATTTTAAATAAATTTTTTACTTTTACACTGTAATTATTTTCATAATATTCTGCCATCTCATTAAAAACATCGGGAAGATTTTCTGTTTTTTCTCCGAGAGAAACCATAAAGAGGAATGTATCATCAAAAATACCTGTTTTACTGAGTGTACTTCTCAATGAAGGTTCTAACCTGACAGAAGAAAGTTTAAGTGAATAAAGATAAAGACCCATTGCGCCTGACACTATAGTCATGGCTTTATCCAGAGGCATAAGGTTCTTTAAGAGACCACTCATTACACGGCAGAATATTATATATTCATGATTTTTAATAAGACTTGAAAAGAAGGGAATCTTCATATATATCCAGTCATACCTGCTTCGAATGATGCCGCATCTATGAAATAAAACCAGGAGAAAGATAAAAAATATAATCAAATCGATTGGTAAACCGGTGAATGGATTTCTCAATAATTTGGTAAAACCTATTAAAATCTTTGTAGAGAATGGCAAACTCACATCCATACCTTCAAATAACTCTACAAAGGTAGGCATAATATAAGTAGTATTGAATAATACTACAGAAAGAGATACAAAGATAAGTATCATAATATAACTGATTGTATGGGCATAATGGGAGACATATTCTTTCTGTGATTTCAAATAACCATCCAGGACTTCGACTGACGCTATAAGATTATCCTGTTTTTCTCCTGTTTCAATCATGTTTACGTAAAAATTCGGTATAAAAAACCTCTCCTTTTTTAATGACGCAGAAAAAGAATTTCCTCTTTTAATCTCCTGTAAAACCCTTCTTAAAGGCCTCTGGAGAGGAGAAAATTTAAAAGTAACTGCAGGACCAAATCCCTCACCCAGTATAAGAGAAACAGCCTGAGACAGAGGTAAATTCAGCCTGAGCATCTGAAGAAGTTTGCTGTTAAATAAATAGAGATCCGTATATAATCCCCTGCCGAGAAGAAGTCCCCAGCTATCATACCATAAGGAGTCCCATGTAAAACATAAGATAAAATCGAATAATGTCACAGGTGAGCCAGGAGAATTTATTATTATCTCTCCTAAAAATTTTCCAATAAATCGTGGAAGATAATATAACCCCACAAGTATAGCTGTTCCGATAATTATAAAAAGAATAAGTGCCATAATAAACTCACTTTATCTGAGAGGAATATTGTATCCCCTCGAAATGTCCTGTAGAAATTATCTTAACGGGAGAGCCCTGAAAGTAATAATATTCCAGAGTGAAATATCCACCTTTAATTAATGATGGAGATTTAAAGGTATATCTTTTAAAGGTACGGCCATCTCTGACTTCATCTATCTTCAGATTTTTTTTGGGAAACATTTCAGGTTTGTATCCTTTTTTTTCCATTGCATAAACCTGCCCCATTTCCATAAGATCTATTGCAGTCTGTTTTCTCTTTTCATAATTAACCCTGTGAAAAATACTTTCAAAAAGTCCGTAGAAAGCAAATTCAATGAAGAGTATAAAAACTGCAAAATGAAGTATCACTATTAATAATGATATAGCTTTTTCGTTTCTCTTATTCCTCATAGGTCAATATCCTTTATAACCTTGAAATATGTAATAGAGCCTGTATTTATATTTTTGTATCTATATTCTATATTCATGGAAATTATATTGTCATCAAAGATCCACAGACAGTCACACACAGGGTATTCAGTAAGTTTTGCCTCTTTATTACCACTGTTTAAATAAATGGCTTCATCTTTAAATAAATAAGTTCTTTCTCTACCTGGAACATTTATTTTTATACAGTGATTTTTGGAATTTATTGAAAATTTTCCGCCTCTCGCAAGGTCACTTTCTATCATGGATTTTATATTTACCACCTCTGTTTTCATGGCTGTTTCCTGATGAACCTTAACAAACTGCCTGTAAGAATAAACACTGAGAAGATAGAAAGGCAAAAGAGTCAATACCAGTAATCCCAGAACTATCATAATTTCAATCAGTGTAAAAGCAGATTTTCTTCTCATCATTTTTTCACCATTAAAAGAGCAGTTTCAATATTTTTCATACTCCCGTAGTCTTCCAGAATTTTAATCATTTTAAAGCCTGTAATTTCCTGAGCAGCACTGAGAGAGTCAGATAAAAATTCTCCTGTGCATATATTCTTTACCATATTACCTGTATAGGTTATGCGGACTACTTTTCCTGCATATCTTTTATCTATTATGACTTCTTTCGAACCTTCTTTAATTTTATAAAATCTTGAAGATATAGCTGTAAATTTATCTCCTTCTACAAGTTCCATGTTCATTATTACATTCACAGGATTGTTGAGGAGTCTTATTTCACAAGGTTCTTTTAAAGGGACAGTAGCAGATTCTCCTATGTCAGGCAAAAGGAAACTGTATTTTACAAGAACTTTTTTACCTTTATAATTCTTATCTTTTATTGTAATAATACCGGTTTTCTCCGATAGTTCAAACAATTTATTCTCCAGTATAATTTTATAAGGACCTTCTCCCTGTTTCTGAGTAAATACTGTTACACTTCCCGGGAGGATATTTTTATTAGAAAGTTTAACTTTACCATTTGCTTCTACAAAAAGAACTTCAGGAGGAAGATTATCAAAGGGAAGGCGATAGAGAAATTTTTTCTGGAGCTTCATCTGTCTTATGGCATTACTGTAGTTATTTTCTCTGGTAAGCCACTGATATGAGGTATGAGTTCTTGTGCCTATGACCATAATTATTGCTAAAACAGCAATAAAAATCATAAGTTCAATCAGGGTAAAACCGGAAATTTTAATAAATAACTTTTTCATCTTTCTTCTCTCATTAATTCAATTTTTCTAAAAATTTCGACATATAAAGAATAAAATCCTTTAAAAAAGGACTTTTAATTTCAATGGAAGAATATTTTATACAGTGAACAGTGAACAGTGAACGTTAATTATTGGTAACTGCTCACTGATCACTGATAACTGAAAAAAGGAGGAGAAGAAAACATGAGTGTCAGACCTCCCTGTGAGGACGAAATGGTAAGTAAAAAACATATATTTATACTCATAGCCCTTGTATTCTTATTAATTGTAACAGGCTCACTTATGATATATAAAGATCAATGTTACAATAAAATCATAGCAGAGCAGAAACTGCAAATGGAACAACTTCAGAAGGAAATAGAAATCATGGCTCCTGTAAAAACGCAGATTAAGATCTACAGAGAAGAAACTCAGGCTATTAAGGAAGAGATAGAAAATTTGAAAAATAAGGGGAAATTATGAGAAAAAGTGTTTTCGAATTCTGCACAGTATTGCTTATTTCTTTAATTATTACAGTCTCCCTGGGTTTTTATTTTTTAAACATACAGCCAAAACAGCTGGAAATTGACGCACTGGATAAGGGGCCTGGAGGAATTGTAGAGCTTACCAATCAGAGATATGCAGACAAAGCCTATACTCAGAATATAGGAAAATATAAAGAGGAATTGTTAAAGACAAAAAAAGAACTGACTACAGTGAAGATGAGAAAAACCATTAAGGAATGACTTTCGCAACAATATAGATTCGGGTGACGGGTGACGGGTGACGGGTGACGGGTAACGGGTGAAATAAAATCCTGTAATCCGTCACCTGTCAATCTTTACCTATAAATGACATTAAATTATGGGTGTTGGGTTTTAGGTTTTGAGTTCTGGGTTATAAATCTTTTTAACCCAACACCCGAACCAATTAACCCTTAAAACCAGACTTTACACCATAAAAAATGAAATTTCCTATGCATTCAGGTTTCCCTGCTACTTTTTCCAGTTTTTTTCGGTATTATCCGATGCCTTCTTTTATTATACCTTTTTTTACCAGGCCGATTCCGATCCCACCGGCAGCAGCTCCGCCTAAAACTCCAAGGCCTCCGAATTGAGAACCGAGAGCAGCAGAAACTCCAAGGCTTATGCCAGATGTTACGGATTTATCTAAATATCCGAATACTCCTCCTACAATTGCAGAAGTGGCAAGTCCTGCAATAGGTCCACCAATTACTCTGGCTCCCAATCCCAGGCAGGAACTCATAACTCCAAGACCTGCTCCCAGAGCTGTACCTATTGCAAGTTCCCCCATAATCATAATATCCTTGCATCCGTCGCCGGAACCCAGGCCGAAAACTCCTGATTTCAGATTTTTCACATCAGGAGTAACTTCTAAAGGCTGTGAACCAAATTCTACTCTGTCCTGTCCGCCTGCCTCCGTTTCGGCTTTTTTCAGTTTGCCTCCCTGATAACCTGCCTGAGTCTGAATACTTGAATTAATTTTCATGAATATCACTCCTTTTACTAATTATTTTAATTGATTATACAAAAATTATACAGAAAATTTAAATTAAATAAAAGAGGGAAATGTTAATAAAATGTTAACCTTTTACAATGTGGTTACAAAATATTACAATCACTCTTCACAATTGACAGATCACTGTTTATCTTCTCTTTACCTGACCGTGATCTTTCATAACATATTCAAATCTCTTTTTATCTGTACACATCTTATAGGCATCTTCTGACGATATATGTCCTTCAAGATGCAGTCTTTTCAGTGTATCGTCAAGGGTAGACATTCTATCTTCACCGCTTGTCTGCATGGTGGAATAAAGAAGTTTTGTTTTATCTTCCCTTATAAGATTGGCTACAGCAATTGTTCCCATAAGTATTTCATAGGCAAGGATCTGTCCGTTTTCGTCTTTTCTCCTTACAAGTGTTTGAGAGATTATGCCTCTTACAGTATCTGCCAGTAGATTTCTGATTGTACTTCTATGTTCTTCAGGGAAAAAATTAACATATCTATCTATTGATTCTGTGGCAGTTCTCGTATGAAGTGTGGCAAGTACAAGAGGCCCTGTTTCAGCAAGCCTTAAGACCATTGACGCTGTTTCCATATCTTTAATTTCACCGACATAGACAACATCAGGATCTTCATTGAGGGTACTCTGAATGGCATGGGGAAAATTGCAGACATGAAAACCTATCTGCCTCTGATTTATCCTGCTCTTTTTCGGAGTAAAAACAAATTCTATAGGATTTTCTATTGTTATTATATTATAGGGAAACTCACTGTTTATCATTTCTATCATAGAAGAAACAGTAGTGCTTTTACCATGTCTTGCCCTCCCTGTTACAAGAACGAGACCGCTCTTGTTTCTTGCAAGGTCTTCTGCCACAAGAGGAAGTCTGAGTTCCTGCATTGTAGGGACTCTGGTGGGGATAACTCTTAAGATTACTGCTTCACCTGTAAGCTGTGTATAAACATTGACCCTTACCCTTGAGGAACCTGGAATATCTGCACCGAAATCTATATCTATGAGTTCTTCCGAATAAAATTTACTTTTTTGATAATCATCTGTAAGATCATTTATAAGGCCAAGAACTTCCTTCTGTGAAATAACACCATATTCAGGAGCGAATTTAAACTGCCCGTACAGCCTGTAACAGGCGACACTGGTACTGTAAATATGTATATCAGAGGCTCCTATTTCTATTAATTCTGTAATTAACCGTAATATTTTATCTGATTGTATCATAAAAAACCTTCTTTATAAGTGTTAGTGACGCGTAACGCGTAACTATTGAGGGATAGCTCTGGAATGAATAATACATTTCAAGGAGTTAGTGAAAAATCCTCCTGTCACTGGTCACGATAATTACACAATCAGTCCAGCAGGCCTTTTATCCAGGATATGACTCCCGGGAAGGGAGAATTTTTTATTTCATCCATAAGTTTTGATCCTTTATCATACCAGAGGCCGTCGGGATTTTCATCCATATATTTCTTTAAAATACTTATACTCTTTTTAATTCTTCCTGATTTAAACAATATAAGAGCTTCAAAAAAATCCTTTTCTTTATATCCGGGATTGAGCATTAAAGCCCTGTTATACTGTGTCAGAGCCAGGTCTCTTGAGTGTTGTTCAAGTTTCTTCCCGTAGGAATAATAAATTTCTATGAGTTTATGTTCAATGTCTTCTTCCTGGCATGATATATAAATTTCATCATATATTTCGATAGCTTCCTGGTATTTCTTAAGATTTGTCAGAATTTCTCCGTATATGAGCTGAAGTTTCATATCATCTCCTTTTATTTCAAGGACTTTTTTCATATTCTCTTCAGCTTCTTCATAATTCTTAAGTCTCATAAGTATTCTCACATAGATTACTCGAAGATTTATATCTTTCTTTCTTATTTCAATAGCTTTTTTCATATAGGTTTCTGCCTCGAAATATTTTCCGTCTATTTCATAAAGAATAGAAAGATGGATATAACATTTCAGCATATTTTTATTCTCAGCCAGGTTTAATATAAGATCTTCTACTGTATCAAAATACAAATTTTTATCTTCAGGGAATTTATCTCTATATGATTCCATATTCTTACCCAGAAAAAGAGAAAGAAAATCCATAATATTTTTTTCCGTAAGATCACCTATAGCCTGAAGAGCACTTTTCTGAACAGCAATACTCGGATCTTTCAGGAGTTTTCCAATATCTTTTATAGCTCTCCTGGCTCCTATCTTTGCAAGAGACACAGGGGTATATCTTCTTATAATTTCATCAGGGCTGGAAAGCATTTTCACCAGAGGTTCAACAACCTTCTCATCTTTAAAATTACCCAGAAGATCTACTACTTTTCTATGTTTCTCTTTAAATTCTTCCATAGAAAGAATCTTAATAAGAGGTTCTAAAGCTCTTTCGTCAGATTTTTCTGCCATTTCCATAATCTTCTCTACATCAGAAGTAGATGAAATTATAAAGGCTGTTTCTTTAATATGTTCTTTCGAAATTTTTTTCTGAGTAAAAAACCCCTTTTTACTAGTGGTAATATCCTCATTTATAAGCTCTTTCCTTACTTCTTCAAGATCTCCGCTGTCATCTTTAAATTCTCCCGGATCTCTTTTCTCTTCCAGAACCTCTTTCATTTCCAGTGCAGAAGAAAAACGATTTTCAGGATAAAGACTCAAAGCTTTTTTCACAATCTTTTCAAGCCAGGAAGACACATCAGTTCTTGCTTCTTTCAAAGGAGGAAACTTCAGTGGACCGGGCTGTATAGCAGTCAGAAGGAAATACATAGCAGCTGCAAGACCATAAAGGTCACTTCTTGGCTCAGGATGTCCCTGATATTGTTCCAGAGAGGCATAACCCATGGTTCCTACAATAGTTTTTTCACTGCTTGTATCAGGATTTACAGGTCTTGCAAGTCCAAAATCTATGAGCATTACTCTTCCGTCATTGCAGAGAAATATATTGGATGGTTTTATATCTCTGTGAAGTATGGGCTCTGGCTTTTGATTATGCAGATATATAAGAATATCACACACATCTATTCCGATTTTTACAACAAATTTCTCATCCACTCCTATGTTCTTACAATTAACTGTTATATAGGTGAATAGATCAATGCCGTCCAGATAATCCATTATAAGATAATATCGTTTCTGATGGGTAAAATAATCTGTAACCCTGGGTATACCGTTATGTCTTAAATCTGCTAAAAGCTTTGCTTCTGCCATAAAACGCTTTTTCATATATTCCGGATCTGTTTCCTCCTGATTGAGCATTTCTTTTATTGCACAGAGCTGGCTTAAACGTGTATCAACCCCTTTATATACTGCTCCCATACCTCCTGCCTTGATTGCTTTTTTTATTTCATAACGACTGTCCAGAACAGTACCCGGCTTAAACCATTTTACTCCGTAGGTAGAACAGTAAAGACAATTGCCCTGGCTATCAAAATCTTTATGGCCACATTTAATACATACTTCAGACATTATTTATTTTCTCTTTCTACTATGAACCAGTATTATATAAAATAAAATAAAAGAATAATTCCAGAATGAAAAAAAAAATCCTCCCTGTAAGTTAATCAAAGTCGAGAAAGAAGAAATTTCTCTATATGGTTAAGATAAGAGACTGTAAGAAAATAACCCTGGCAAATTGTTAGAACGGTTATCATCCTCGCGTCACGCGTTACGCGTTACCCGTCACGATATAGACTGTAAATATGATGAGGTTATTTCTCGACAACCCCTAAGTAAGTCCGAAATATCTCTGAGCACCCAGTATTTCAACCCATCCATTGGCCCATTTTGCAGCATCATATTTTTCAAAACGATTTTCCCAGTCTGTTATTTGATTATCTTCATAAATAGCTCTGATAAAACCTCCTATATGTTTCGGATGCCATCCTGCATCCATAAAATCATTGATCAAATGATTTAATGTGTCAGGCTGAAGAAGAGATGGATTGGGGTTATAAATTATATGGGCTAAATGAGGAAATTGTATAGATATAGCATTATAATTACGATAGCTTCTGCTCCATGTTTCACATGGTTCATGATATTCACTGTCCATTACATGATGGAAATAGGCCATAGGTGATTCTCTGTATAAACGGATCAAATTCCAGATCCCATTACTTCCGTCAGGTATATAACCCTCCTGTTCTGAGAAATGTTTCAGTGCTTCATAGTAATTATTTCTTACCTTTACCATGGTTCTCAGATCGGGGAAATTTTCTTCCCATCCCCTGGCACGTATAAGGCGGATAGGGATAGGTGTATTATAGAAAACGTCAGGATCAATTACTTTTTGAAAATGGAGTTTTACATAGGGAGAATCAGGGATGGAACAGGTTGAATTATCAACGCTTCTTGTGAGCATAGTAAGATCCAGAGAGATTCCTTCATCACCTATATCGGACATTTCAACAGGCAGTCTGTAAGACATTCTTCTTGCATCATGAATAATCAATCCTGCAAGAAAAAGCATCAGACGTAAAGCACCTTTAAAAGAAAGTTCTTCTCTCTCTGATACGGATTTATACCTTTTAAATGCAGGATATTTCTGCTTTTCCGCAAGACTTGGTTCTATTTTTCCTCCAATCCTTACCAGTTCGTCAACAACAGGAGAGTGAGAAGGTACAGAACAAATAAAATTATAGCCTCTTCCTGTCAAAATAGCTATGTGATCAATCCCTAAAGAAAGCAGGTTTTCTCTTATAAGAGAATAAACCGGCTCTACGGCAGCTAAAACTTCTTCCTGGTTTAAAAGAATATTACTGCAGTCTCTATTATTAAAATATTCAATATCCAGAAATATAAGAACTCTTTTTTTCTGCCATACTGATTGACAGAGAGCAAGAGGAGGATCTCTGTAATTTACATAATAATTGACATATTCTTCTTTTGTCACAGAGCGGCCTGTAGAGAATTTTCCCTTTTCCTCAACAATCTGCCTTCCTATCAGGGCAAGGTATTCACAGGAAGTTGACATCATGCCTTCATGGAGATTGGCTGAATCGCTGAGACGTCTGAGTCCCTTTTCCAGGTGAAAACTGTTACAATCTGCTCCTAAAGACTGAAGTGCCACACGCCATACATCATCCTGCCACCACCATCCATTCAGGACAGAAACAGATTCGGATAAATCCATAATATTATTCCCCCCCCTTCTATTCGTAATGCGTGATGCGTGATGCGTAATGCGTGACTGGTAAACCCAATCACTACTCACTCTCTTCACTCATAATCGTGACGCGTAACGCGTAACGTGCAATGTCGTTAAGTTAACGTTATAACCCTCTAAATTGGCTGCCTGCCGCTCCTCCGAAAAAATCTAAACTGTAACATTTATATCTGTTAGAGCTTACATCATGCTACTTTACACTGTATATCAATTAAATACACTTGTGCCGCCGTGATATTTTTGCCCTTCGGGGACTGCGTAGCTCCAGAGCACCAGGCAGCCAATTTGCTATATGTTTCTTATCTTAATGCCATTGCGCGTAACGTGTGACAGGTTATGCGTAATCAGTTAGGAATGAAAATTTATTAATTGTCCCAAGTTTTAAATTTTGGGTTTTAGGTTTTGGGTTTTGGGTTTTGGGTTTTCACTTCTTAACCCAACACCTAACACCCAACACCCAACACCCTCATCTGCGACAGTTATTTTCAATTCATTCCTTATAGTTTAAGGTTTATAGTTTAAGGTTTATAGTTTCGGATTAATATTAATTTTCAACTCTCAACTCTCAAATCTCAACACCCTTCACTTTTCACCCTTCACTCTTTACTTCTCACCTCTTACGTCAGAACCTTTTTTCATTCTTTTTACTTTTCTGGAAAGAGCCATTTTAATTTCCTTTATTGCTTTAAGTATAATAGTAAAATCTTTCTCGAAAATTTCCAGGACCAGCCTCAAAGGATTACCGGATTTAAGGCAAAAATCCACTACCAGATCGAGGGCTCCGGAAATATTCATTTCAAAACCTTCATTATATATTTCAGGAGGGCCATCAAGGCGATAGTGAGCTCTGAAAGGATCTTCATCGGGATATATGCCGGGGACAAGATGGGTTTCGGTCTGCCAGCAACCGCCGAGATGCCAGAGATATACATCATCAGGATTAAGAAGATTAAGGGTATCTTCCATTACCTGCCTGAATCTTTTAAAACGAACATCTTCAAAACCTTCTTTCCTTGTCTCACATATTAAAGCCTGAGACCTCCATAAATGGGACATGTCAAAAACAAGTTTTGTCTCAATCAGTATTGACTGGCATTGTTCAAGTATTCTTTTCGTTTCAGTCGGAGTAGAAGGATATTTAGGGAATTCGAGTATTTCTATACATGGCACAAAGGTAAAATTTTCTTCTCTGTAAACCCTGGCAAATTCAGAGAAAACTTTAATACTTTCAGGTATGAAAACAAACTCTCTGTAAGTATCATCTATCCACCTGTCTAGCTGGCACAGGTGGAATACAAAATAATCTGCATTAATACTGTTAGCCCATCTCATTACTTCAATAATACTTGCAATACTGTGGAGCTTCTTTAAAGGGCTAATATCCAGAACGTCTATTTTGTGATTCGGAGCATGAACACCGAGAATTCTCGGCTGTTCAAAGATTTCATAACTTATGTCCTGATTTGCCGCAATTTCTGTCCAGGAGTTTTTTTGAGGAATAAACATATTGTTCATATGATCATATTCGCCCCAGGGCTTTTCCGGCTGTAATTCCAGAAGATAATCAGGAGATGAAAGGGTTAAACGAAGATCATGAATATAATAACGAAGGCTTTCAGGTATAGTTCTGCCAAAAGGGGCATCTGCCTTATTAACACAGGAAAGAGCGGGGCCGACAAAAATCTGATTTTCTCTTATCACTGTTTCTCACCTCCAGCGTGTATATAAAAATGCTGGTAATAGATCAATTTATATCCTGTAAGGCATT
>Ga0351886_10252_pt1 | contig 22818 bp, 15 predicted proteins | sample TotcelFGM3001L14_FD_206761 | JGI IMG/M metagenome (GOLD analysis project Ga0351886, IMG submission 206761) | Enriched cells from coal bed in the Powder River Basin, Montana, United States - Total cells FGM rep3 HSBNCT.FGM.300.1.L14 ... | reverse complement strand
GTCTATAGAAAGCGGCAGAATTTTTCAGACAGACATATGGCAAAAGATTATAGAAGAGTCACATAAAGGAGGAACTCTCCATTTTATAGGACTTCTATCAGATGGAAATGTTCACTCCCATATAGATCAGCTCTTCGCCCTGATTAAAAAAGCTTCTGAATCCGGTGTAAAAAGAGTTCGTATTCATCCACTTCTGGACGGAAGGGATGTACATGAAAAATCTGCTCTTGAATATATAAGACCTCTGGAGGAACTTCTTACATTATTAAATAAAAGTGGAGTCGATTATAGAATTGCCTCAGGCGGCGGAAGAATGGTAACTACTATGGACAGATATAATGCTGACTGGAGGGTAGTTAAAAATGGATGGGATGCCCATGTTCTGGGTCATGGAAGACCTTTTTCTTCTGCAGAAGAAGCTATTAAAACCTATTATGAAGAAGATCCGAAATTAACTGATCAATATATGAATTCTTTTGTTATTGTAGAGGATGAGAAGCCTGTTGGTACCATAGAAGACGGTGACTGTGTCATATTCTTTAACTTCAGAGGAGATAGAGCCATAGAGATTTCCAGAGCCTTTGAAGAGCCCTGTTTCAGTGAATTTGCCAGGGAACGCTATCCGAAAGTACTTTATGCCGGTATGATGGAATATGACGGAGATCTTCATATACCGAAAAATTATCTCGTTAACCCTCCTGAAATAGAGAGAACAGTAAGTCAGTATCTATGTGCTCAGGGTGTTACTATGTTTGCCATTTCTGAAACACAGAAATACGGACATGTAACCTATTTCTGGAATGGTAATCGTTCCGGTTATATAGACTCTTCTATTGAAACCTATGTGGAAATACCTTCAGATAAAATACAATTTGACAGGGCTCCTGAGATGAAAGCCAGAGAGATAACAGAAAAAACTGTAGAATTATTGAAAACAGCTAAATATAGATTTGGAAGATTGAATTTTGCAAACGGTGATATGGTAGGACATACAGGTAATATGGAGGCTACCATAATTGCAGTGGAAACAGTAGATGAATGTGTGGGAAAACTTCTTTCCCTTATGGAAGAACTAAAAGGCATAACTATCATTACTGCCGATCATGGTAATTCAGACGAAATGTATACCATTGAAAAAGGTATAAAAATGCCAAAAACTTCTCATACACTGAATCCTGTACCTTTTATTATTATTGATCCTCTTTATAAAGGGGAATATAAAATGAGAAAAATCGAAAAACCGGGCCTTTCAAATGTGGCAGCAACTATTCTCAATTTGCTTGGCTATGAAAAAGTAGAAGATTATGACGAATCTCTCATCAGTGAGCAGTGAGCAGTGAGCAGTGACCAGTGACCAGTGAATTGTATATTTTACTGATCACTGATCACTGATTACTGACCTAGTGATTGTAAAAAATCTCTTCAATACTGCTGTACTGTGATCTGCCCTGTGTCCAGTAATCCAGGAAATCTCCCTGGTTGGTAATTACTGTAACGTTTTGCCAGCTATTGTCAGGGGGCATAATTCTTACCATCATGTCTCCGCCGTTAAAACTCCAGCTTCTGCCATCAGGGTAATAACTGAGTATTTTAACTCCCTGTCTTGTTTTAATATGCCATTGATGTGCCGGTATATCCCATGAACGATCTTCTATAAACCATATAATCTGCCAGATATTGCCTGACGGCAGATAATCCTGATCTACTCCTATGCCAGAGTCGTTTGGAAGACCGAATGACATACAGTGCGGAAGATTTACAGCAAGTTTGTAGATTGTTTCTTCTCTGCCTGGTTCATGATGAAGGGTTGTTACAATATTTCTCGCCAGGCCAAAACCGTAAGGATCTTCGAGATCATAATCAATGGAACTGGATAGATACTCACAAAGTTGATCTGCTCCTGCAGAAAATCCTACTGTAAGCAGTCCTCTATCCTGTCTTTCATGGAGTATTCGCTCAAAGAGATCTCCGTCATTATAGTAAAGTTTTCCCAGGTCTTTATATCTTCTTAAACCGAGGGAACTGTTTCCTCCTCCGAGGACAACAACCTGTGTATCCCATAACATATGGAAAAAGAGATCTACATCTTCTCTTCTGAGATTATCATTCCAGTAAAATGGAAAATAATCAAGTCCATATTGTTTAAACTTCCTGTAGTACCATTGGAAATTTCCAAAATCCCACTCCTGACTTCCCTGGTTCTTCTGTGACATAGGCAGATGCATCAGGGTTTTGTTATCCCAGCTTTCAAGTGCACGCTCAATGATAAAATCTCTGTGAATATATTCACTGCGATCATGGGATGAATAAATTAATGCTGTTGGTCTCATAAATTCTTCCTTTCTGGTAAGATAAATTTTAAATTTTATTAAGCTGTCAGCGTTTAAGGGTTATGGGTGTTGGGTGTTGGGTTTTGAGTTAAGAAACTTAAACCTATAACCTAAAACCAAAAACCTATTTTTAACTTGAGAGTATAGGAAATTTCATTTATCCGGGTAATCAAAAGCTGATAGCTGACTGCTGATAGCTAATAATAATTTTACATATATTCTAAGTAGCAACAGGAAATCCTTCTTTAGAACATATTGTATCTATCATAAAAGGTTATTTATTTATTCTGTCGAATTTATGGAAAAATAATTTTAAAGGGGGGCTTATATATGGCTCAGAAAAATCCTCATGTAATAATGGAAACAGATAAAGGTACCATGAAAATCGAACTGTTTGAGACGGATGCACCGGCTACTGTTGAGAATTTTATTACTTTGATCGAGAAAGGTTTTTACGATGGTCTCACCTTTCACAGAGTAATTGATGATTTTATGATTCAAGGTGGTTGTCCCAGGGGTACAGGTACAGGTGGGCCTGGTTACACAATAAAATGTGAAATAAATCCCAACAAACATCTCAGAGGTTCTCTTTCTATGGCTCATGCAGGAAAAGATACGGGAGGCAGTCAGTTTTTTATCTGTCATTCACCTCAGCCTCATTTAGACGGTATTCATACAGTGTTTGGCCTTGTGATAGAAGGACTCGACGTGGTAGATAAAATAAGCAAGAGTGATAAGATGAAGAAAGTAACAGTAGTAAAATAGTAATGGTGACGCGTCACGCGTCACGCGTCACGCGTCACGAACCAGGTGATTTTTTATGCATAAATTTATAAGAACAGTTACAAGGGAACTTGATCTTCCTTCAGGTGAAATGGTTCATTTAGGAGAGAAGAAGATTGAAGATTATAAAATTACTGTTATTGATTATGATGAAGGTCAGTTTCAGGAAAAAGAAATAAAATCTATAGAAGAATATATTCCCTATGAGAAAAATCCTACTGTAACATGGGTAAATGTAGATGGCATAAATAATGTGGAAGTCATAGAAAAAATAGGAAAGCATTTTAACCTCCATGATCTTACAATGGAAGATATTTTAAATACGGGGCAGCATCCCATGATAGAAGATTTCGGAGATTATCTTTTTTTGATACTTAAAATGATTTACTGTGACGGTAAGGACAGTAATATAATAGTAGAACATATCAGTTTACTCATAGGACAGAATTTTGTTATTTCCCTTCAGGAAGGCAGGGAAGATGTTTTTGATCCTCTTAGAAAAAGAATAAGACTAGGTAAAGGACGTATCAGAAAAATGGGTGCAGGCTATTTAGCCTATGCTTTAATAGATGCCATTGTAGATAATTATTTTGCAGTTCTCCATAAAATCGGCGAAGAAATTGAATTTCTGGAAGAAGAGATTATAAACACTCCTTCTGCTGATACATTGAGACAGGTTTATAATTTAAAAAGGGAATTACTTTTTTTGCGTAAGTCCATATGGCCTCTCAGAGAAGTCATAAGCTGTCTGAGCCGTGAAGAATCTCTTCTTATAAAAGAAGCTGCCGGTATATATCTTCGAGATGTTTATGATAATCTCATACAGGTTATTGATACAATAGAAACCTTTCGTGACATACTCTGCGGCATACTTGAAATTTATATGTCGAGTAACAGTAATAAAATGAATGAAGTTGTAAAGGTTCTCACCATTATTTCCACTATATTCATTCCTCTGAGTTTTATAGCCAGTATTTACGGAATGAATATTTTAATGCCTGAAAAAGATTACCCATGGACCTATCCTGTTGTTATAGTAGTAATGCTTCTTATAGGAATTTCAATGGTCATACACTTCAGAAAAAAGAAATGGCTGTAAAAGGTTCAGGGTTCAGGGTTTAGAGACTGTGCAAATTGTTCGGCAAATTGTTAGAACGGTTATTATCCTCGCGTCACACGTTACGCGTCACGATTTAATATATTGTGTATAGTTTCTCCCAGGGTATTGAGATTGACAGGCTTGAATAAAATTTCTTTTATACCAAAAGAACTTACTTTATCAAGTGTAAGGCTATCATTGAAGCCAGTACAGAGAACTACCGGTATATCAGGTTTTATTTTTATCACTTCTCTGGCAAGATCTATACCGGTCATATATGGCATTGTATAGTCAGTTACTATGAGAGTAAATTTTTCCGGTTCGAGACGAAAAACCTCCAGTGCTTCCTGACTGCTTGTTTTGCCTGTAACCTCGTATCCCAGGAGAGTAAGTAATTGATTTGTAAGATATACAATGTCTTCTTCATCATCTACAAATAATATATGCCCTTTTCCCGAAGGAGGAATATTTAAATCTCCTGTTGTTTTTTTCTTGTCTCCTCCTTCCACTGAAGGGAGGAATACATTGAAGGTGCTTCCCATATCAGGCTCACTCTCCACATATATGGATCCTCCGTAGCTTTTAACAATACCGTGAACTACGGAAAGACCGAGACCTGTGCCTTCTCCCTGGGGCTTTGTTGTAAAGAAAGGATCGAATATTTTATCCAGTGTTTCTTTTTTTATACCTTCACCTGTATCTTTTACACTTAATTTTATATATGAATCCGGTTCTAAATCTGAGAATTTTGTACTTTCAGTTATTTCTACTTCTGTAAGGCTTATTTCCAGAATTCCTCCCTTTTTACTCATTGCATAGGCGGCATTTGTAGATAGATTCATTAATATCTGGTGAATTTGAGTGGGATCTCCAAGTATTTTATCTGAATAAACATCTATTTTTTGCCTTATTTCCACAGTGGAAGGTAATGTTGCCCTGAGAAGTTTAATTACCTCTTTAATTACAGGTTTTATCTCTATAATCTGCTTTTCTTTTTCACTCTGTCTGCTGAAGGTAAGAATCTGACTTACAAGATCTGTTGCTCTTCTACTGGCTTTTAATATCTTCTGTAAATTATTCTTTAATTTTCCTTCTTCTTTAACAAGAAATACAAGGGTCATTTCCGTATAACCCATTATGGCGGAAAGGATATTATTGAAATCATGTGCTATGCCTCCTGCAAGGGTTCCAATGGCTTCCAGTTTCTGTGCCTGACGTAACTGTTTTTCCATGAAAATAAGATTTTCTTCTGCTTTTTTCCTTTCAGTTATATCTATACGGGATATTACTGTTCCCCCTTTTTTTGCTGCCAGAGGTGTTGCATTTATTAAAAGCCATATGTTCCTTGAAGGTAGTTCACATTTATATTCACAGGAAAAATACTGGCTTTTTCCTTTAATTACTTCACCTATTCCATCTAGAGACTTTAATTTACCTGTAGTAAATTCTCCTGTTTCACTTTCCCATACTTTTATATAATGTTCCCCAATATCAGAAGAACTGTTTTCTTCGCCTTTCCTTTCTCTGGAAAATCTTTCCCATGCTTCGTTAACAGATGTAATTACTCCCTCTCTGTCGAGTACTGCAATCTGAGAAGTTATAGAATTCATTACTGCTTTATTTAATTCTTCCTGTGATACTTCTATGGAGTCAAGCATGTTATTTATAGATTGTGCCAGTTCAGTAAATTCATCTGTTCCTGCAGCATAAACCCTTTCACTTAGATTACCTGTTTTACCTATGGTATTTACAGTTTTGTTGAGTCTTATTAACCTTGACAGGATAAATTTATCTAAAATTATTATGGTAATAAAGATTATTATTAAACCTGTGATAAGGAAATAGACAAGAAAATATATTATACTTCCCTCGCCATGTCTGTATATATCTCTTTTTACATCTACCTTTAACACAAGAACAGGTTTTTTATATATATCCCTGATTACTGTGTAACCTGCTATAGTTTTATTATTTAATATTTGAACTGTGTCAGGTTGTTTTTTTAGAAGATTTTTTATTACTTCTTTCGGAATTTTCGGATCATGCAGGTTGTATAGATTTACAGGTAATTTAACTTCATTCTCTATATGCTGCAGTTCTTTATAATTTAAATTACGGCCCACTATTAAAGTACCTATTACAGTACCTTTATACTTACCTGTCAGTATGGGCTGTGAAGCAACAAGCACAGGCTCTTCTTTAAGAAGAACAATTCCTTTTATATGACTTTTTATATTTTTATGTTCAGTCAGTATTCTGTAATTTTTTATTAAATCTTCAAATAATTTTTTTGTATTCTCTAACTCTTTCTCTTTTTCCAGATCGAAATATTTTCCATAGACTATCTGTCCCGAGTTATTTGTATAAATTATAATATTAATTTTCTGTATAATAAAAGAATCTGCTGTAAGATTTTTTCTGATATAATTTTTATTTTTATCCAGAATAAAGTTGTAAGTATCATCCCATGTAGCCCATCCTGAGAGAAGGGCATCCATAGAGGAGGTTTCATGTTCTATAGCATTTACGGCTCTATATAAATGTTTTTTTGTATATTCTTTTTCCAGGTCGGAAAAACTCCTCAGAAGTAATTCCCGTGATATAATATACAGGATCCCTATGAGAATTATAAATGTTACTATTATGATACACAGGGCTTTTTTACGGAGATTCATTTCTACCTCTTTTAACTTAATTATATGTGCGATAGCTCAGGAATGATACTTAAATAACTGTCTCGAATATTATTATAATCGTGACGCGTGACGCGTGACGCGTCACGCGAGGAAGGAAAATATTATGAGACAATTATTTTCCGGCTATTCCTTAATAGCTTATAATTAATTACTCCTATTATAATTCAGCGGAAATTTTAAGTCAAATTAAAGAAAAGTTTTATTTTCTAACGTGTCAACTATAATATCTTTATGATATAATATATAATTATGAAAAAAACATATAATAATTATGAGATATTTGCAGATGAAAATATTTATTCTGTTATAAAAGATGCTCTTGTTCTGAAGATTAAAGCTCATCTGTCTATGAATCCTTTTTTTTCTCTTGCCCTTTCAGGTGGTAATACTCCGAAAAAACTGTATAATCTCCTATCCCATGAGTTACTTTCATGGGATAGAGTGAAGATCTTTCTTGTAGATGAAAGGGTTTTGCCTCCAGGCAGCAGTGATCTTAACTGGAAGATGATAGAAGAGGAGTTTCTCATGTATCTTCAGAAAAAGCCTCTTACTTTTCCTCCTGTTAATATTCATATTGATCCAGAGAAGGCCTGTCTGGATTTAGAAGAAGTCCTTAAAAGAGAACTTCCTGTGACACATGAGGGAATAGCTGTAATAGATCTTATGATACTTGGAGTCGGCACAGATGGTCACAGTGCTTCAATTTTCCCCGGAAACAGTGCTTTTAAAGAAGAAAAAAGACTGGTAACAGTTACAGAGGGGCCGCCTCCTTTTGAGAAAAGGATAACCTTCACTTTTCCCCTTATTTCTTCTGCAGGAGAGAGGTGGTTTCTTGTTAGCGGTCATGATAAAAAAGAAATTTCAGGTAAAATATTTAAAAATACAGATAGAGAACTGCCTGCAGGAAAGATAAGTTCCTTTTCCCCTTCAATCTGGTTTCTTGACACTTTGTCTTTACCTGAATTTATAATATAAATGAAAATTTAAGCCTCGCGTCACGCGTCACGCGTCACGCGTCACGATATAATAATGGAGGATTTTTATGTGTGGAATAAGCGGAATAGTACACAGTCTTAAAGAAAATGTTAATAAATTCAGCCTGGAAAAAATCAATCTTTTAGAAGATAGATTGAAAAATTTGAGAATATCCTGTGACAGTATTACAGGACTCGTAGAAATTTTGAATGAAATTGAACCATTGACAGACAGTCTGTTTGCTTTTGAAAATTTTTATGAGATCTATATTTCTCCTGCTTCCAGGGGAAGAATAGAAGAACTGGCAGGTTTACTTGAAGATGTCGAAATGGAACTGGATAGATTTATAAAACTTTCAGGTGTTTCCATATCTGTAGACATGCTTGAGAAATTTAATTCACTTCTTATAAGGTTCAGAGATTTAATATGGAGGATAAGAGAAGATCTTTTTAAAAATGTTTCAAAAATCAAAGGTCTGGCACAGGATTCAAATCTTGAAGAAACAGAAAATTTTATTCATGAACTGTGGAAATTAAATTTTACTCTGAATAATTTAAACAGGCTTGAAGTGAGAGGCAGAGATTCTGCCGGTTTATCATGTGTAGTCTCATTTGGACATCCTTCACTGTTAAAGAATTTTAAAGAAAGCCTTCAGGGAAAACTGAAAAGTTACTATGAAGAAAGAATAAGATTGAAAGATTTTGTTAACTGTGCCATTGTAGAAGCATCTTCCTGTAATAATGAAGATATGGATTCCCTTGTATTTACATTTAAAGTTGCAGAAGAAATAGGGAAGATGGGGGACAATGTGGCTACTTTAAGAAAAACCATTCAGGAAGATAAGATATTTCTTACTGCTCTGTCATATAAAGACAGGAAAATAAATCTCCTCGCCCATACGAGATGGGCATCAAATGGTATTATAAACCAGCAGAACTGTCACCCTGTAAACAACCAGACAGAATCTCTGCCGGGTACTGAGAGTAAGAACAAAGATTATTTAATTTCTGCCGTATTAAACGGAGATATAGATAATTTTCAGGAACTGAAAGAAAAATTTTCTTCTATTACAGGTAGAAAAATAGGTGATAATATAACTACAGATGCCAAAATTATACCTCTTATAGTAGAAAAATTTTACGAAGAAACAGGAAATCTCTATGAAGCTTTCCGTCTGTCTTTAAATGAATTCAAGGGTTCTATGGCAATAGGAATGCACAGCACCCTTGAGCCGGAGAAGTTATACCTGGCTTTAAGAGGAAGCGGCCAGGCTCTGTTTACAGGTTTTATTAACGGAGGTTATGTTTTTGCTTCAGAACTTTACGGCATAGTAGAAGAGAGTTCCCTTTTTGTAAAGCTTGATGGTGAAAAAGAAAGGATTACAGGTAATCCTTCAACACAGGGGCAGATTTTCGTTCTGGATCAAACAGTTCCAGGGGGAATGGAATGTATAAAAGCTTTTTATTTTGATGGAGTCCCTTTAAATTTTACAGAGAAAGACATTAAAAAATCTGAGATAAATACGAGGGATATTAACATAGGGCAGTATCCCCATTTCCTTTTAAAAGAAATATCTGAATCCCCTCTTTCTGTTGAGAAAACACTGAGAGGAAAGTTTGAAATAAGAGAAACTCTGTCAGGGCCAGTTCCTTTCTTTAATCTTGGTAAAGAAATAATACCTGAACTGGTAATGAATAAACTTAAAAAGGGAGATTTAAAGAAAATATGTGTCATAGGCCAGGGAACTGCAAGTATAGCAGGAAACGGTATAGCAAATTTTATGACCCGTGTTCTATCCAGATCAGGTATTCAGATAATGAGTACCAAGGCTACTGAACTCTCAGGTTTTTTACTTGAAGACGACATGAGCGGCCTCCTTGCCATAGCTGTTTCTCAGTCAGGGACAACTACAGATACAAATAGAACTGTTGACCTTCTGAGATCCCGCGGTGCCCATGTTATTTCTATTGTAAACAGGAGAAATTCCGATCTTGTTTATAAATCAGACGGTGTCTTTTATACCAGTGACGGTCGTGACATAGAAATGTCTGTTGCTTCTACAAAGGCTTTTTATTCACAGATAGTTTCAGGCACTATTATTTCTCTCTATTTTGCACAGGTTCTCTCTACTATGTCATCTTATGAAATAGTCCAGGAATTAAAGGAACTTCAGTCACTGCCTGATAAAATGTATCACATGCTGTCACAGAAAGATGATGTGAGAGAAGTGGCGGAAAAATATGGTGTTACAAAAAAATACTGGGCTGTTGTAGGCAGCGGCCCCTATAAAGTTGCATCAGATGAAATAAGAATAAAATTGAGTGAACTCTGTTATAAATCAATAGCTTCCGATACTACAGAAGACAAAAAACACATTGATTTATCTTCTGAACCTCTCATTATCATATGTGTGGCAGGTGTGAGCGGCAGCAATCTTCATGACATGGTAAAAGAAGTGGCTATATTTAAAGCCCATAAAGCCTGCCCTATAGTTATTGTAACAGAAGAACAGGAATATCTCTTTAAACCTTATGCCAGCGGAATAATTAAAACTCCTCAGGCCTGCGGAGTTGTTTCTGTACTCCTTAATACCATGGCAGGCCATCTATGGGGTTATTATGCAGCAAGGGCTATAGATAACAGTTCAGCCATATTAAAAACTGCCAGAGCTTCTACTGTTGAAGCACTGGTTAATTCTACCAGAGGGGATTTATATAAAGACAGAGCCATTATAAAATCTCTGTCCAGAAAACTCTATTCTCCCTGTAAAGAATTTTTTAGCAGGCTTAGAAGCGGTTTTTATAACAGCTGTCTTGAAGTCAATACTGCTTCTGAACTGAGTCTCTTATTAAAATATGTACAGGGCAAAATTCCTCTGGAAGAATTTGAGATTGATTTCGGCAAACCGGGGAGTCTTAATACTGTGTTAAATGAAACAGTAAGATTTTTATCTTCTGCCATAGGAGATCTCACAAGGCCTATAGATGCGATAAAACATCAGGCAAAAACTGTTACAGTCGGTATTTCACGTCTTGAGGAAGTACCTGAAGGCATTATATTTGAAACATTAAAGAAAGAAAATATTTCACTTAATAATATAACCTATCAGAACAGTTTTATACTTCAGTCTATCAATCCTGCTGTTGAACATATTACAGGTCTCAGCTTTTATGAAATCACAGGTCTTGACCCCCTGGGATATCCAGCAGAAAATACACAGATAGTTACTCTATATAAAAAAGGTTCTGCACTTCCCCTCGTGTCCCGTGCAGATAAAGGCTATCTCCTTATAGGGAGAAAGAGAAGTGTCGTCGCAAAAAATCGTGTTTTTTCAGGACTTGGCAATAGTGATGAAAGACCTATAATAATAATACCTTTACTAAATAAAGGGATATGTCATAATCTTCTTCTTCTTCATGTGGGATTTAAAGAAAAAGTTGATATTCAGAGCAAGGTTATATTACTTAAAGCTCTTGATAAATATGAAGATATAAAATATACCGTTACTGAAATGAATATAATCTGGGATGATCTTATCCTTGAGCATTTAAGCCCTGTAGATCTCATTTCGGAAGATCCGGATCATATAGCGGAATTGATTTCATGTTATATTAAGAAGTAGGGGCGAACCTCTGTGTTCGCCCTGTGACGGGTACCCCCTTCACCATTCACGGTTAAGAATGAGTTCAAAATAACTGTCGCAAATGAGGGTGTTGGGTTAAGAAGCTTAAAAACCTAAAACCCAAAACCCAAAACCCAAAACCTAAAACCTGAGACAGTTAATTAATTTCCATTCCTTACTTGGGACAATTATTAAATTGTCATTCCTTATACTATCTTGGTTTTGGAGGACGCTCCTGTGATGGAGGAGCATCAGGATGACAGTCATGAGGAGAGTGGCCATGGTATAACCAGGGATAAAAATACCAGTAAGGATCCATTTCACCATATTTCCATCCGTCATATGTTCTGTAAATGACCGTCTGCCTGTAAAAACCTGTCATATCGCCGTTATTTTCAAGGATAAAATTTATAACACTTTCTCCTACTCCTGCTTCTTCAAGCTCTTTTATGTCTTCAGAACTGAGTTTTAAATCAGCCTGTGCTCTCAGGTGTGTTATGATAACTTCTTCCCTTGTACCTGCTTTTGTGAGTTTTATGATATCCTCTTTCGTTATACCACAGGCTATGGATGTGAGGCATGTTATAAATATGAGTAAGAGAAATAAATATTTTTTCATAATTTTTCCTCCTCGTATCAGTGAGTTGGTGAAAGGTGAAAAGAAATGGTTTTAATCGTTTCACGTTTCACGACTCACGTTTCACTTCTTCACTGTTCACTGCTCTTTTTTATTTCCTTCCCCTTCAGTTCTTTCGGCAGTTCTCCGATGATTTTGATTTCTTCGATTTTATCGCCTGCCATAATTTCTTTTGCCACTTTAAATCCTTCTGTTACCTTACCGAATACCGTATAGCTTCCATCAAGGTGTTTGGATTTTTCCCTTGTAAGGCAGATGAAAAACTGACTTCCTGCACTGTCGGGATCGTGTGAACGGGCCATGGATAGTATGCCTGGCTGATGTTCTATGTCATTAAATTCTGCAGGTATTGTATAGCCTGGCCCTCCTTCACCTGTGCCCTCAGGATCTCCTCCCTGAATGACAAATTCAGGAACGACTCTGTGGAAAGTCAGACCATTGTAAAATTTCTTATTACTCAAAGTTACAAAACTGAGTACAGTATTAGGTGCAGAGTCAGGATAAAGTTCACCTTTCATAGTTCCTTTTGATGTTTTCATCTCAAATAAAAGTTTTCCACTGTCACTTTTTTTATCTTCCTGGGATTTGCTTTTTGTCGGTGTTGCCTCAGGTGCCGGTGTTTTATCTTTTTCTGTCGATGGAGTTGCTACAACTGTTGTTTCCATAGATGGTGTTTCCTGCGCACCAGGTGTTTTCTCAGCCTTTTCCTGTCCGTTACATCCTGTAAAGATGATCAATACAACCAGAGAGATTAAAGCTACAGCTATCAATGTTTTCATAAATTATTACTCCTTTATAATTTGTTTATAAGTGATGCGTGATGCCTATGGGGTTGTCGAGAAATAACCCCATAATATTTACAGTTTATATCGTGACGCGTAACGCGTGACGCGAGACAGTCTCTTAGCCACTCACTACTCACTTTTCACTCTTCACTTTTCACTCTTCACTTTTCACTCTTCACTTTTCACCCTTCACCCTTCACCCTTCACCTTTCACCCTTCACCCTTCACTCTCTATAGTTTTTTCCAGAATTTTTCTTACGTCAATCCTTGGCTTTTTTACTTTACCTTCTGGCTTTCTCTCTTCTGCCAGTCTTTTTTTCTCTTCCCACTCTTTTATATTATACCCTGATTTTGTACAGAAAATAGCACTGATATGGTGCATAGTCAGACAGAAAGGGCATTTTTTCTTTATTCTTGTGCCACATTGCTGGCAGAAATCACTTTTCTCAAGATTATCACTGTGGCATGTGGGACATCTGTAACCAATAGTTGCTATAACAAGGTTTTCCTGTTTTCTCTCCAGTTTGCTTCCACAGTAATTACATGTTAAATTAAAATCTATTTCACAGGCACCGCAGTTAGGACATTTTTCAGATATAAAATTTTCCATATTCTATCTCCATCTTCAGAATTTTAAATGGCTCATAAATTTTGCCTGCTAACCTCTCACCTGAAGAACCTCCCTTGTGGGAAGAGGGGTGGACATAATCTCTATCAACAGATCCAGCTTTGTGGGTTGATTTATTAGAGGTATGAGATTTGGCAGGGAATAGTAATCTCCTTTGAAATTGTATGTTGCATACTCTATGCCCTTACCGTCCAGTTCTTTTTCCGTTTTATTTATTGCATGACCTACCTTTATAATTAATATGGCAGGATAGGTAAAGAGATCTTCGCAGTATTTTTTGTATGTTTCAACAAATAAAGGGCTTGCATTTTCATCTTCATCTGTAATAATAATAATATGTTCTACCCTTTCTTTTTTCCTTCTCATTATTTCAAGAGCTACTCCTATACTGGTTGAACCTCCTGCTTTTATGACACTGAAGGCTTTTTCCCATGCAGCCATATCCTTCCCTTTTGCTGTAACTGGAAAAGCCATATTATCGAAGGCATAAACAAAAAGATCACTTTCTGCTATGGCAGAACACATGGTGGCAACTGCTTTTCCTACTTCTATTGCTACATCCATACTGCCTGATTTGTCTACCAGTATGGCAGCAGGTTTTTTTATTGTTCCTTTCTCCTTTGCTTTTTCAAGTGCCACCTGTTCCAGATTATCTGTAAGATCCTGTGAAAGACCTGCTGCTTTTGCAGCAACCCTTGCTTTCATGGTAGAAACCCTTTTGTCTTTACCTGCATCTCCCAGCTTTTCTTCTATTATAGCTTTTATATCAGGGTTTTCAAAAGCTCCTCTCTTTTTAAGTGATGACATATTGTTTATAAGTTCCTGGCATGACATATTATTTATGAGTGAGATCATAAGAGAAGGTGTTATTTTTTTTATGGCTCCCACTGCTACAGGATAAGGGATTTTATAGTCGAAAACTATTTTTGCCTGTTTTGCCGGGTCTTCTTCTTTAGCAAGCAGTTTCAATGAATAAAGTGAACTGCCTTCCGGCGGGCTGTTTTCAAAAAGTATTTTCTGTGCCCTTTCAGAAGGTTTTATACGTAATGATGCATAGAGATGTTTCATTACTTTTCTTCCTCTTATTACTGAAGAGTCGAACCATTCAGTATCTTTTTCTCTTTTCTTCAGATATTGAACTACTGCAGATCTTGCAATTTTTGGAAATTTCTTCAGGCTTATCTTGCAGTAATCCATAATACGGGAAACCTGATAGGGAGGGAATTTTTCCAGAAGGGCACAACCTGCTTCTCTGTGCATATCATGACTGCTTGTAAGTAGATGAGCAGTGAAAATTTCCTTATGATCCCTTACTTCTCCCTTCTGTTGATACCATGAAGCAAGATGTCCGTAAAAAGTCGGATCGTTTTTTTCCATTTCCTGATGAAGTGATTTGAGTATGTCTAACTGACCATGGGGAGTCATAAGAAAGGTATTTAACATAAATAACCTGAGATCTTCTTCGTTTTTCCCCTCTCTGGAAAATTTAACAGGTTCCCATAGCTTATCCTTTGTTAGAGGCTTTTTTTTTCCCGATTTTTTAGATTTTTTAGAAGAAGAACGGGAAGGCTGATTTTCGTCAGGATTGAAAAATTTTTTTATGTGTCCAAACATCTTATTTCCCCTTTCTTAAATCGTGACGCGTGACGCGAGGATTCTGTGGATTGTTATTAATGACCTGAGTATAAGCATGTAATAAAAGTCTTTCCTCCCGTCACGCGTCACGCGTCACGCGTGACGAGAGCATATATGTATTATTTATGCTTACCACAGTAATTACTATGTAATATTTAAATTATAGCTTCAATAATTTATTTTGTAAATCCTTTTTATAAATGATATACTTATAAAAAATAACTTTTTTATTTAAAATATCAGGATTAAGATTATGAAAAAAAAATTATTAATTTGCTTATTTTTATTTATATTTTTAATTTTTTCTTCTTCTGAAAATCATGGGAATAATAAAAAAATAATTGTATCAGGTGATTATGACTATCCTCCCTATGAATTTCTGGATAATAACGGCAGACCTTCAGGCTCCAATGTGGAGTTATTCTGTGCCATAGCAGATGTAATGGACATTAATTATGAGATAAAACTTGGCCCCTGGAAAGAGGTAAGAAATGAGCTTGAAACAGGGAAAATAGATATGCTTCTTGGCATGTATTATTCCCTTGAAAGGAATAAACTTGTAGATTTTTCCAGTCCCCATACTATTGTTCATCATTCTATTTTTGTACGTAAAGGTTCTGATATAAAATCTTTAGATGATCTTCATAATAAAGAAATTATAGTTCAGGAAGGAGATATTATGGATGATTTTGTAATATCCAATAAGATTTCCTCCGGAATTATCAAAGAAGAAACACCTGCCGGGGTTCTGAGACTCCTTTCATCAGGTAAATATGACTGTGCACTTATCGGTAAATTACAGGGATTATATTTTGTGAATAAATTAGGACTCAAGAATATAATTACAGTAGGGAAGCCTCTTACATCACAGAAATACTGTTTTGCTGTTTCCAGAGGAAATGAAGAACTTCTGTCATCTTTGAATGAAGGTTTGAAAATTCTTGAACATACTGGCAGATACGAAGAAATCTATAATAAATGGTTCGGTGTTCTGGAACCGGAACATATATCCATAAAAAAAGTAATATTTTATACAGTAATAAGTCTTTCCATATTTTTATGTCTTTTCTTCCTCTCTCTTTTCTGGTCATGGTCTTTAAAAAAACAGGTTTCATTGAGAACAAAGGAATTAAGGGAAAGTCAGGAAAGATTAAAGTCTATAATGGATAATTCTTCTGCCCTTATTTATTTAAAAGATATTCAGGGAAGATATCTGTTTATTAACAGAAAATTTGAATTGCTTTTTAATATTCTCGAAAAAGATGCTATAGGCAGTAAAGACACTGATATTTTCCCGGAAGAATCTGCCAGAATTTTTATGGAAAATGATAAAAAAGTTCTGGACAGTGCATACCCTCTGGAATTTGAGGAGTTTTTAGAACTTCCTGACGGACTTCACACCTATATATCTGTAAAATTCCCTGTATTTAATACTGAAGGTAAACCTGTTTCACTATGTGGAATAACTACAGATATTACGGAACGTAAACTCCTTGAAAAGAAGCTCATTCAGTCTCATAAAATGGAAGCCATAGGAAGGCTGGCAGGCGGTATAGCCCATGATTTTAATAATATTCTCACAGCTATCATTGGGAATACGGAACTTATTCTCATGGAAAATGAAGCTAATCCATTCTTTTTAAACCTCCAGGAAGTTCTCAGATCAGGTATGCGTGCCAGGGATCTTGTAAAACAGATTCTTATCTTCAGCAGATATACAGAGGAAGAGAAAAAGGTAATAGATCTTTCTTCTGTCATAGAAGAATCTCTCAGATTACTCAGATCAACATTACCAAAAACCATAGAAATAGAAATGAAAAAAGAAGAAGAACCTTTCAGGGTTTTTGCAGATGAGACACATATTCATCAGATATTCATGAACCTCTGTACAAATGCTTCCCATTCTATGAAAGAAAAAGGCGGGACTGTAACGGTAAATATTGCAGGCCTTGAGATTACGTCTGATAACAGTGGACATTATGAGAATCTTCCTCCCGGCCCTTATATAAAAATTTCTGTAAAAGATACAGGACATGGTATCAGTCAGGATATTATAGATAAGATTTTCGAGCCTTTTTTTACTACAAAGCCCCAGGGAGAAGGAACAGGCATGGGACTTTCCATAGTTCATGGCATTGTAAAAAGTTACGGCGGAACTATAAATGTTTCCAGTGAACCGGGGAAAGGAAGTATTTTTCAGGTTTTTCTTCCCTGGTATAAAGATAAATTGACTGATACAGGTGATAAGGTTTTAGTAATATCGAAAGGTACAGGTAATATACTTTTTGTTGATGATGAAGAACCTATTGTCACTTTATGGAAAACCTTTCTGGAACGTGCCGGCTATAAGGTCTTTCCCTTTACTGATAGTATGAAGGCACTGAAACAATTTAAAGAAGATCCCCATAAGTTTCATTTAGTCATAACAGACCATACAATGCCGGAACTTACAGGTTTTGATATGGCAAAAGAAATATTGAAAATCAGGCAGGATATACCTGTTATTTTATGCACAGGTTTCAATGAGGAAATCAGCAGAGAAAAAGTTCTCGAGGCAGGCATAAGAAAATTTTTATTAAAGCCAGTAGATCTTTTTGAACTTTCGAAGATTATAAAGGGTTTGCTGGCAAATGAGTAGGGGCGAACCTCTGTGTTCGCCCGGTGAATGGTGAATCCACCAGTCACGCATCACGCTTTTTATCTTTATGCAAATAAAAAATCAATGCCCCTATCGGTATAAAGAGATAAACAAATAAAACAAGAAAACTTACAGGCTTAAACAGGTCAGATAGAAAAGGTTTCAGATTATGTAACAGTGATCTCAAACCTATAAGTCCTGCACAGTAAGAAGCAGTAACTATAGCCAGCATCCACCACCATTTACCTATCCATCCTTCAATACTGGATTCATGTTTCTTTCTGGAAATAATCTTATTCAGATCTTCCATGAATTCTTTTATATCTTTATATCTGTCATCACAATCAAGCTGTAATGCTTTTACCAGGATCTTTTCCATTTCTTCCGATCCATCAGCTATTAATTCCCTGAGAGGGGGAAATACAAAAGGAAGGGTCGAAGGATTTCTGTTTGTAAGGAGATAATGTATGGTTGCACCGAGAGAAAATATATCACACCTGGGATCTGTATTTCCCTTTACACTGCACTGTTCCGGAGGACAGAAGCCCATGGTGCCTCTGGCATGGATAATTGTATTTGTTTCTTCGCAGGGGGTAAATATTTTTGCTATGCCAAAATCTATTAATTTAATCTGTCCTGAATTATTAATCATTATATTCTGAGGTTTCAAGTCTCTGAATACTATGGGAGGATTCTGTCCATGCAGATATTCCAGAGCGGAACATATTTCAATAGCCCACTTTATTACTTCTTCTTCCGAACATGGTGAGCATGTTTCTTCAATATATTCTTTAAGGGTTTTACCGTTAATATATTCCATAACCAGGTACTCTTTACCATTATATTCAAAATAATCTATGACTTTAGGTAAATTCTTATGATCCAGTTTTGCCAGCATTGTAGCTTCAGTTCTGAACTGCATGAGTGATTTTTCCTTATCTTCTTCTCTGGTAAATTGCAGGATAATTTCTTTTATTGCTACACTTCTGTCTCCCAGTCTTTTATCTTCAGCCAGATAAACTGCACCCATACCGCCTTTACCAAGTATTTGTTTTATGAAATATCTGTTTTCCAGTATACTGTACATGGGCAGGAACAACATTTTTTCCTCCTTGGGATAATATCGTAATGCGTAATGCGTAATGCGTGATGCGTTACATAAAGTTGAGAGTTGAAAGTTGAGGGTTTAAAATCAAACTCTCAACTATAAACTTTAAACTATAAACTCTCTTCACCCTTCACGTCTCACGTTTCACGTTCCTGAGTATATTCTCTAGAAAAATAAAAATTACCTTCTGTGGAAACAAAAATGCCCTGCTGCAGGCAGGGCATTTTTGTTTCTGGCTGGTTCTAAACCAGCCAGATATGAGACAGTCCTCGCATTACGCGTCACCAGTGACGACTAAATTCTTTTTTCAAGAACTGGTAAAAGATCAGGATTTAACATTAATCTGTTAATTCTACCTGCATTTTGCTTTTTACTTCCCATTACTACAGAGACTAATTCTGAACATATAGTGTCTTTCTGAGCTTCAAAATCTTCTTTTTTCATAGATCTGGTTTTATCAAGTATTTCGCTGACCTGTCCTATTTTTGCCTCTATTTCACTCCAGGACATACTGCCTCTGCTCATTCTCTCTGAAACCTTTGCAAGTAATTCGTCTTTCTTTTCTTTATATTCGTTATCAGGCACATTTCTTGTTGTTTCCAGTATTTCCTGGAGTTTTTTCATTTTCTTTCCTTTTTCTCTGTTTTTTTCCATATTTTCTCCACTCTTTTTTTCCTCACCTTTAAAAAGAGCTTTTGGATGATAGTTATTTATAATATGTTTCTGATCATCAGTAAGTATATTATTTACTCTGTCGGAAAGGGCCTGTGCCTTCTCTTTAAATGGCTCATTTATGGATTTCATTTCTTTTTTAAGGTCTCTTAACTTTGCAAAATTTTCATCTGAAGGCTCTATATTTTTTGCCAGATTATCGTTTATAGTTCTTATACCATCACATATCTGTTTATCAATACTATCTTTTTTGCTGTCCATCTCTTCTTTTATTACTTTTGCCTCTTTTATTACAGGAATGAGTTCTTTTACCTGTTCCCCTGTTAATTTCAAGTCATTTACGAGATAGAGAGATTCCATTAACATTATCTCCTTTTGTATAAACAAGACCGTTGAAGGCACTGGTTTCAGTGGTGTTAAGAGTTATATCACCATCAGAAAGAAGAGCCACCTGTTCAGGAGAATAACCTGCCGATATAGCTTTACCCTTCAAAGACACTTCTCCTCTGGAATAGAAATTACCGCGGCCTACAATTACATCTTTGTCATTAGCATTTATTATTTTCATATTGCCATATATATAAGGAGCACCGGTATTAGGATCAGTATAATTTCTCGTGCCGTTACCGGGAGTATAGAGGGTATGACCATTTACTATATAACCTTTTTTTGTAGTAATGGTAACGTCCATATTAAGTGTTGCATTATATATGGTAATATTACCTGTTTTTCCGGGCACAGGATTATTCGCATCATAATCTACCTCGAAATCATCTTTCAATTGAATAGTGGGACCGGTAAATTGCAGATTAGGTACAATATTTCCATCTTTAGCAAAACTACTGGTAGGACTAGAAATAACACTGGCAGAATTTGCATCATCCACATTGGAATAATAAAGAGTATTACCTGATGCTACATATGTACCTGAAGGGATTTTATTTTTTGAAAAATCGATATTATTAATCAGATCCTGCATGTTAATATCAGGTATCTCTTTTGTTACACCGATAGAATAAGGACTGGTAGTCTGATTCTTGCCGTCAACGGTAATATTGCCAGTAGCACTGACTGTACCCCCATTTGCAATAGTACAATTCTTCGTACTGGTATCTATGGTTATTGTGCTATTTGAATGAAAAGAAGGTGTTCCATTGAGTGATGTCAGGGAAAAATTCTTAATACTATCAAATAAAGCAATGCCTCTGGAACCGGTTGTAGCTTTTCCTGAAAGTGTTTTCTTTACCAGTACTTCTATATGTTTGACAGTATTCCCCACTGCCGCAGTAACAACAATACTTGCAGTACCATTGGGAATATCTGTTCCTCTCCATCCCTTTTTAGAAGGAGGTGGAGAAGTTATGGGATCAAGATTATTCACAGAAATATATTTTTTTCCATTGAAAGCAGTGTCATTCGGATCAAAACTTATATAATAAAAACCTCTACTTCCATAGCTAATAGAGGTCTGGCTGGGTGCATCAACAGGCAGGTTAGCTTGAATTATCTTTGCATTATCCAGTCTCTGGCCGCCGAATCTCATTAAAAGTTTCTCTTTATTGGTTCCCCATGAAGGTTTTAATTTAATTTTCACAAGAGCCTCATTTATACCGGCTTCAGCAAGAGGCACAATGGTACTTCTTTCCACATCTGCAGTGGAACGGTAAAGAGTATCTGATGTGAGAGAAATAAGAGCTACCATGAGTATGAGCAGAATACCTGTCATTAAAAGGACTGTTACCATGGCAAAACCCTCTTTTTGTCTCTTGAATATTTTCATAAATGATTACCTCCTTATAAACTAATTACTGTTTCTTAATACTACAGCACCTATGAGTTCAAGTTTTTCAGGACTTACAGGGCTTGAAGAATTTTTTGGATCTACAGTTTTACCTGTATATACAGTTATTTCAACTTTTTTTGTAGAAGGATAAGAAGTAAAACCCATCCTGGTTATGTTTCTGGTTATAGTTTTTTCAGGCCCCACATAAGGAGAGCCTGTGCCATTCAGATCTATATAATCAGTCATAACATGATTCTGTGTGGGAGGAGTGGCATCCAGAGGCGCATATGGTAATTGATATAAAGGTTTTGTAGTACGGTTGTTAACACTCAGGGTCTTAATAGAAACTTCTTTTCTGCAAAGTTTATAAAAACCGTCTCGAGCCACCTTATCATCATCACGGAGATAAAATATTACATATCTGTTCCATAGCATTTTTCCCGAAGAGTCATCATAGTCGGTTATACCTTTAGAATCATTATAGGAAGAAAGAAAAGATATAGCCTGGTTAACAGTAGATACAGGGTAGATCTGTATATCTATACTGCCAATGGCAGTGGATCTTATCTCTCTTTCTATTCTGGTGAGAGTTATCTGAGCACTGTCTTTAACTTCAATTTTCTGCCTTACTTTCAGCCAGCTTCTGGTAGAAACAACATATATGTAAAAGAGAGCACTCATTAACATTAAAAATATACTGATAGAGATCATTACTTCAAGTAATGTTAAACCTGAACAAAACTTAATCTTTCTCAATTTATCAAACTCCTTAAAAATATTCTATTATAATTGTATCATAATTCAATCCAGTTGTAAATAAAAATAGAATTAATCACTGGAATCAAATTTTTACAAAAGCCAGAAAAGATAAAGGAAATTTACTTTTTATAACATCCAGATTTTCTAAGGAAATATCATAAATAGCTATAGAAGAATTTTTCACATAATCACTTTCACCAAGCATATAAAATTTTCCATCTTCAGGAGAAATAGAATTTAAAACTTTAAAGCCTGTATATTTCTGTGCCGTAAGAGGAGAAAAACTGTCTTTATCAAAGACCTGTATGGAACCTGTTACTCCTGTTATAACATAAATTCTATTAGGTTCTCTGGAATAGAATAATACATTTAATGGGTCTCCGTTAACAGGAATATAATTCACTGTATTACCTGACAGCAGATCCACTATGGCAATTCTATTGCTGCCTGAAAGACATACATAGGCTCTGTCTTTATCTCCACTGGCACCTTTCGGCTTATCACCTGTAAAGGTTAAAATATTCTTTACTATAAAGTATTTTGTATCAAAAACCGTTATACTTTCATCTCTTTCACCTGTTATGAAAAGCCTGTCTCCTGAGAGAGAGAGAGATGCATATACAGGGGATCTACCAGTCTGTGCAGAGCTTCTCTCTTCTTGAAAATCT
>Ga0351886_10243_pt1 | contig 23426 bp, 18 predicted proteins | sample TotcelFGM3001L14_FD_206761 | JGI IMG/M metagenome (GOLD analysis project Ga0351886, IMG submission 206761) | Enriched cells from coal bed in the Powder River Basin, Montana, United States - Total cells FGM rep3 HSBNCT.FGM.300.1.L14 ... | reverse complement strand
CGGCCACATGAGCATCCTGGCCCGGGAGTTCCGCATCCCCACCCTGGTGGAGGTAGGCGGCGCCACCAAGGTCCTCACCCCCGGCCAGATCGTCACCGTCGATGCCGACGCCGCCCTCATCTATCCCGGCATCATGCCCGAGTTACTGGCCCGCAACGTCAAGCAGGATGAGGCCTGGCGCAATGACCCGGTTTTCCTTAAATTGCGCCGCATCCTGAAATCCGTCTCCCGCCTCAACCTCCTCGACCCCGAGAGCCCGGATTTTCAGGCCGCCAACTGCCGCACCCTGCACGACATCACCCGGTTCTGCCACGAAAAGGCCATGGACGCCATGTTCATCCCGGACATGGAAAAGGCCCTGGATTCCCACCACGTCAGCCGCCTCAAAACCGGCCTGCCCTTGAACCTGTTCATTCTGGACTTAGGCGGCGGCCTCCGGGTCTCCGGCGCCGGCGAGGTCACCGAGGAGGACATCACCAGCCGCCCCTTCAAGGCCCTGCTCCGGGGCTTCCACCACCCCGGGGTGGTCTGGGCCGGCCAGGTGGCCCCGGACCTCAAGGGCTTCATCTCGGTCTTTGCCAACACCATGTACGACACCGCCAAGTCCGAGCGCGGCCTGGGCGGCAAGAGCTTCGCCATCGTCACCGAAAATTACCTCAATTTCAACTCCCGCATCGGCTACCACTTCGGCATCGTCGACGCCTTCATCTCCGAAGAGAAAAACGACAACTACATCAGCTTCCAATTCAAGGGCGGCGCGGCCCAAATCGACCGCCGGGAGCGCCGGGCCCGCCTGGTCAAACAAATTCTCGACGACCTGGGCTTCAAGGCCCAGACCAAGGGCGACCTGGTCCAGGGCCGCCTGGTCAAGCTTTCCCTCCTCGAAACCGAACAGACCCTGGAACTGGCGGGACTCTTGATCGCCTTCTGCCGCCAACTCGACCTGGCCCTGACCTCCGAGGCCGTCATGGAACGCGTCCTCAACGCCTTCAAAACCGGAGACTACAGCCTCAAAGTCCTCCGCCCCCAAGAAGCCGCCGCGGGGTGATAGGTTTTAGGTTCTGGGTTCTGGGTTCTGGGTTTTAGGTTTTAGGTTTTTGAAAAATATTTCCGAATTATGCTACATTGGTAAAATATCGGCCCTCGTTCCCAAACTCCTGTTTGGGAACGCACCTGCACCCCAAGCTCTGCTTGGACACCTCAACCAGGGTCTTTCGCCATGCTCAAAGACTTCAAAGCCTATTTTAATCAAATAAAAAACCTCGACCTCCAGGACGCCACCGAGCACACCCTGCGCCCGGCCCTGGACCAGCTTTTAAACGCCCTGGCCGGGGACAAAATCAAGGTCATTCACGAACCCAAACGCGACCTGACCGGCAAAGGCGCCCCGGATTTCAAATTCAAAACCGATGACGAGCGCATCCTGGGCTATCTGGAAACCAAGAAAATCGGCGAAAAGCTTGACCAATTCCTCAAGTCCGACCAAATCGTCAAATACAACCGCTTGTCCGGCAACCTGATCCTGACCGATTACCTGGAATGGATCTGGCTGAAGGACGGCGTCATCACCAAACGCGAAACCCTCGGCTATCCCAGCGATGCCGGGAATCCCAAGGCCCGCCTTGATACTGATAAGGCGAAATGGGTCGCCGCCTTAATCGCCGCCTTTTTATCCACTCCCCCCAAGGGGCTGGGCCGGGCCAAGGATTTGGCCCTGGCCCTGGCGACCCGTTGCCATTATCTGCGGGAATTTCTCACGGACGAATTAATCCGCCAGGAGCGGGAGCATCAGCAAGGCAAACTCTTCGGCCTCTTTGGCGTTTTCAAGCGCGACGTCTTTCACCAACTCGACATCCCGGACTTTGCCAACGCCTTCGCCCAGATGCTGGGTTACGGCCTTTTCCTGGCGCGGCTCAACTCCGGCAACGGCGCCCCCATCAGTCTTAACAATGCCAAGCAGTTTATTCCCACGAACTTTGAACTCATCCGCGAACTGGTGGATTTTCTGGACGAACTGGACCGGGAGGAATACCGGGACATCAAGTGGCTCATCGAAGAAATCCTCAGCATCATGAACAACCTTGATCTGGCCGCCCTCCGGGAGGACCTGGCTTTCAGCAAACGCCAGGGGCGCCTCTTCCCCCAGACGGAGGAAGAACGGGTGTTGTTTGCCAAAGACCCCTATGTCTATTTCTACGAAGGGTTTTTGAAGGCTTACGATAAGGACATGCGCAAAAGCCGCGGCGTTTACTACACCCCGCCGCCGGTGGTTAATTTTATCGTCCGGGCCGTCAACGATATCTTGAAGAGCACCTTCGGCATCCAGACCGGCCTGGCCGACCGCAAGCACGTTACTGTCCTGGATTTCGCCACCGGCACCGGCACCTTCCTTTTGGAGGTGATGCAGCAAATCCTGGACGAAACCTCCGAGGGCGTGCGGGACCAGGTGATCCGGGAACACGCCCTGAAAAATCTCTACGGTTTTGAATATCTCATCGCCCCCTACACCATCGCCCATCTCAAGCTGTCCCAGTATCTCCTGGATAAAGGCTTCCACATGCAGCCCAAGGAGCGGCTGCAAATTTATCTCACCAACACCCTGGAGCCCATCGAACCCCAGCAAAACTGGCTCCTCCCGGCCCTCTCCAAAGAGGTGGAACTGGCCCAAAACGTCAAGAATAAACCCGTCCTGGTCATCACGGGCAATCCGCCCTATAAAGGCCATTCATTAAACAAGGGCAAGTGGATTACCGGACTGATTGAATCTTACAAGCAGGTTGACGGCCTGCCCTTGGGCGAAAAAAATCCCAAATGGCTCCAGGATGATTACGTCAAATTCATCCGCTTTGCCCAATGGAAGATGGACCAGGTGGAGGAAGGGATCGTCGGCATCATCACCAACCATTCCTTTCTCGACAACCCCACCTTCCGGGGCATGCGCCAAAGCCTGATGCGGACCTTCAACCGGATTTACGTGCTTGATTTGCATGGAAGCACCAAGAAAAAGGAAAAAACTCCGGAAGGCGGCAAAGACGAGAATGTCTTCGATATCGAGCAGGGTGTGTGCATTTCGGTGCTGGTGCGCCAGCCGGGCTTAGAGCAGAAAATTTTTCATGCCGACCTCTGGGGCAAACGCCAGGAAAAATATCGCGCCTGCATGGAGATGGATTTCGATGCTGCCAATTGGCTTGAAATACAGCCCCAGAAGCCTTTTTATTTGTTTATTCCACAGGATGAATCTCGACGCGCCGCCTACGAACAGGGCTGGAAAATTACGGATATTTTTCCCCTGAATTCGGTGGGCGTGGTGACGGCGCGCGATGATTTAACTATTCAATTTACACCTGACGAGGTTCGGAAGACCGTCCGAGATTTTTCGGCCTTGCCGGTTGAGGAAGCACGCCTGAAATATCATTTAGGTAAAGATGTCCGCGACTGGAAAGTCCAACTGGCGCAGGAGGATTTAAAGAATAGTGGTCTCAAGGACAATAACATCGTCCCAATAACTTACCGTCCTTTTGATATGCGCTATACCTACTATACGGGCAATTCCCGGGGCTTCCATTGTATGCCCCGTGGCGAAGTAATGCGGCATATGTTGCATGAAAAAAATAACATAGCTTTAATGACAACAAGACTAACCAAGGACGATTGGTCTATCTTAGCAACAGAAAATATTATCGGTCACAAAGCAGTTTCACGTTATGACATCGGCTATCTTTTTCCCCTTTACCGCTACAACGCCACCGAAAACAATAAGCCCAACCAAAACCAGAACAACCATCTTTTCGTCGAAGAACTTCAGGCTCAATACAACGAGCGCCGCGAAAACTTCGCCCCACAATTCCGCGCCTTCATAGACCTGAAATACGGCCATCATTACGACCCGGAGGAAATCCTGGGCTATATCTACGCCGTGCTGCACAGCCCCGCGTACCGGCAAAAATATGCCGAGTTCCTCAAAATCGACTTTCCCCGGATTCCCTTCGTGGATGACCGCCAAACCTTTGAAAAACTTTCCGCCCTGGGCTGGCGGCTAGTCCAGGCGCACCTGCTCAAAGACATCCCCGCCCAGCCCCGGGTCGAGATTACCCGGGGCCGCGGCCTGGTGGACCAGCCCGCCTTTAACGCCCCGGAACAGCGGCTCTATATCAACCCCCAGCAATATTTCGCCCCGGTGCCCGCCGATGTCTGGAACTTCCATATCGGCGGTTACCAGGTCCTCAACAAATACCTCAAATCCCGCAAAGGCCGCCAACTTTCCCTGGATGAAATCGAAAATATCATCAACGTGGTCAAGGTCCTGCGCTTCACCATCGACCAGATGCAAGTAATTGATACAACCTGGCAACCATAAATTGATAATTTCTTAGTGGCACAGGCTTCCAGCCTGTGCGCTCTTCCGGCTGCTCTCACCCACTCCGCCCGGAGCGCCGCTCAGGCCGGGATAATTTTGCCGTCGTGCATGAACAGCAGGTCGTCAGCCAGGCGCTCCGCCTGGGCCGGGTCGTGGGTGATCATGAGGATGGTGGTTTGCCGCTCCTGCTTCATCTTTAAAATGATGTCCTCGATGATGGCCGTATTGGCCGGGTCAATGTTGGCGGTGAGTTCATCGAGCATCAAGATTTCCGGGTTAATCACCATGGCCCGGGCAATCCCCAGGCGCTTGGTTTCGCCGCTGGAAAGCTCCGCGGCCCGTTGCCATTTTTTATGCGCCAGGCCCACGGCCAGCAGGGCGTCATTGACCCGCGCCTCGATCCCGGCCCGGGCAATCCCCCTGATCTTCAAACCATAAGCCACATTTTTATAAACCGTGGTGTTGAAAATGCCGGTGCGGGGGAGCACCAGGGTGATCCGGCGCCGCAATTCCAGGCCCGGGGCCAGAACCTGGCCGCCTTCCCGGTACTCTATCCGGCCGCTATCGGGTTTTTCCAGCAGGGCCAGGACCCGGAACAGAGTGGATTTGCCGCTGCCGTTGGGACCCTGCAATACGTAAGTGCGCCCACCGGCAAAACTAAAAGAGCAATCCCGGAGAATGGGATTGCCGTTGTAACTCTGGAAGACGTGAGCGATTTCCAGATCTAAGCCCATGAATTCGCCGCCGTCCCGGTCTGCCCCAGCCGTTGAAAAAACCGCAGCGCCACGGTGATGGAAAAGGAGATGGTCAACAAAATTATGCCCAGGGCAATGGCCAGTTCGAAGTTGCCCTTGTCGGTCTCCAAAGCAATGGTGGTGGTCATCACCCGGGTATACCCGGCGATATTGCCGCCGACGATAATGATGGCCCCCACCTCGGCCATGACCCGGCCCAACCCGGCCATGACCCCGGCCATGATGGCGTATCGGGCCTCCTTGACCACGGCCAGGCTCTCCTGGACGGGGGTGGCCCCCAGGGTAACGGCCGCCTGGCGGATCACCGGGTCTACGTTGACAATGGCGGCATGGGACAGGGAGGCCACGATGGGGAAGGCAAGGATACACTGGGCAATGACCATGGCCGCGGGAGTATAGAGCAGGCCGGTGAACCCCAAGGGGCCGCTGCGGGAGAGAAACAGGTAGAGGAACAGCCCCGCGGCCACGGGCGGCAGGCCCATGCCGGTATTGAGCAGGCTGACCACCAAACTCCGCAGCGGCACCCGGCGCATAGCCAGGCCGGCGCCCACCGGCAGACCCAGGACGGTGGCCAGCACCAGGGCCGTGCCGGAAACCTCTATGGATAACAGGATGATGCGCAACAGTTCCGGATTCAAAGTGATGATGAGCCGGAAGGCCGCGGCAAACCCGTCGATAATAGATTGCATGGAGAATTAACCGGGGCAGACCAGGACCCCTTAACCCAGGGTCCGGTCCGCTTAAGAAAGTTCCCGTAGGGGCGGTTCGCGAACCGCCCCTACAAATCATACGCGTCTGCCCTATCCGCCGCAGTTATTTGGCATTAGGAGTAAAGAGTTGATTGCCGTTTTTGTCTTTGAAGTCGCCGATGGCCTTTTGGCCTTCGGGGGAAATGAGCCAGTCAATAAAGACCATGGCTTCCTTATTTTTCACCTGCTTATGCTTTTCGGGATTCACCGCCATCACCCCGTATTGATTGAACAGGGCGGGGTCGCCTTCCAGCACCACCACCATATCCAGCTTGTCCTTGTCCTTGGTGGCCAGCCAGGTGCCCCGGTCGGTGAGGGTATACCCCCGCTTCTCATTGGCGATGCGCTGGGTCTTTTCCATGCCCTGGCCCACCTCCAGGTACCACTTCTGGCCCTTGGGTTCAACCCCGGCTTTTTTCCAAAGGGCCAGTTCCATGGTGTGGGTGCCGGACTTGTCGCCCCGGGAAACAAAGGGAACTTTGTCCTGGGCGCCAATCTTTTTGAAGGCATCTACTGTGGACTTCACGCCTTTGATCTTCAGGGGGTCGTCCGTGGGGCCGATGATGACGAAATCATTATACATCAGGTCATGACGGTTGACGAAGGCGCCCTCCTCCACGGCCTTCAATTCCTGCTGTTTGGCGTGAACCATCACGACGTCGGCGTCGCCCCGCTTGCCGATTTCGATGGCCGCGCCGGTGCCCACGGCCACCACGTCCACCTTGATGCCGGTCTTTTTCTCAAAGATGGGCAACAGGTAATCGAACATTCCCGAATTTTGAGTGCTGGTGGTGGAGGCGCACTTGATCCGAGTTTCCGCCCTCAGGCTCCCGGCCGCCAACACCACCGCGACTATCGCCAATACACTAAGCCCCTTCAACATCTCTGATCCTCCTTGTCAAGATTATGCGCTAGGTGACCACTCCGGATTGAGCAGTTAAGGAAATGAGCCCTTCTTCCGGCCATGCGGTATCGACGATCGGCTAAGTTTCCTCAATTTTGCGCACCGTGATAAAATGCTCCTGCAAGGCCATGCCGCCGCCGGCCGGATCCCACAGGGCCAGTCCACCGGGCATGAGGGCGCTGTCGGATACCCCTTTACCCAAGGCCCGGTTTTCCACCGGCAGGGTATGCCCGAAGCCGTGCACCATGAAAACGGCGTCAGGGTGAATATGGTCGGTCACCTTGGCCTTCATCCGGCCGCGATGGCCGTTGCTGCTGACTTCCACCACTTCCCCCTCGGCGATCTTCAAAGCTTCCGCCTTTTCCCGGTTGATCCACAAAACATTTTCCGGCATCTCCTCGGACAAGAGGGGGTTGTTGACGGTATGCCCTTGGGTGTGCAGAGCGCAACGCCCGAAGGTGAGGCGGAATTGCCCCGGACCGGGCGCCGCCGGAGATTCATAAGGCAGCAGCGACGGCACCCCGGCATTCTCCCAGCGATCATTGACTATCTCGATCTTGCCCGATGGGGTTTTAAAACTGAGTTCGTCCTTGGAGCGATAGAGGGGTTTATCCGCCAACGGCACCATCCCCGTGGCCTGGAAATCCGCCATGGTGACTCCGGTGCCCTGGAGCTGGTACTCCCAGATGTCTTCAATCTTGTCGAAGGCCAGGGGTTTCAGGTCCAGGTGGCGGGCCAGACCGCAGAGAATCTCCCAATCCGCCCTGGTGTCGTAGCGGGGGGCAACAGCGCGCTGACGCAGGAAAAAGTAAGGCTTGAGTCCATTCTTGCCGGCCAGGATGCTCTCCCGCTCCAGGTAAGGGGACAGGGGCAATACCACATCGGAGAACCAGGCCGTGTCAGACCAACTGAACGTCACCGATACCAGAAAATCCAGGCGGTCCAGGATCTTTTTCAGGGCCTCCGGGTCCGGGTAAGCCATAAGCGGATCATGGCGATAAGCGATGTAAGCCTTGACCGGATAGGGGTCCTCGGTCTCCATGGCCTGGAAAGCCAGATGGAGCAGGCCCGGGCCGCTGTCAAAGTGCGGGTAGCGCCAGCCCACACCGTCGGCGCGTTGGTCGGCCGGTTTCGGGAACAGATCGGCCAGCTTTTTGAGTCCTTTCCTTCCCACGTCACTGGGCTTATTGGCCACCGGCAGCCCGCCTTTAGCCCCGATACTACCCAACAGGGCGTTGATCAGATAGGCGGTCCGGGACTGGTAAAACGAGTTGCGGTACCGGGCGTTCATCCAGCCGGGATGCCAGATGACCGCCGGGCTGGCCTCGGCCAAGTCCCGGGCGAAGGCGCTGATCTCCGCCGCCGGGATGCCGGTTTCGGCGGCGGCCCACTCCGGGGTATATGGCTTGACAAACGCCTCCAGCCGGTCGAGATCCTTGATCCACTGCTGGGCAAATTCCGCATCGTAGAGCTTGCGGGTCAACAGCTCATGGATAACCGCTAAATTCAGGGCGTAGTCCGTGCCGGGGCGAATGAGGAGGAACCGGTCGGCCTTAGTGGCCGAGATGTTAGCCCGAATGTCGATGACCGTCAGTTTGCCCCCTGCGGCCAGGCCCTCCATCAGGTCATTGACCTCTTTTACATTAATCGCCTCAAAGATATTGCGGGTCTGGAGGACCACGTGCCGGGCATTCTTATAGTCATAAACCAGCTCTTTGCGTCCGGAGCCGAATACTGAGAGCGCCGCGTGCTGGACATTCCGGGCGCAGGCCGAATCGTGGTTGGAATAATTGGGGGACCCAAGCCCCCGCATAAAGGCCTGATGCAAATCCCGGAAGGGACCGCCCCGGTCGGAGAAGAGCACCGTTTTGGCCCCGTAGGCGTTTATGACTTCCTGGAGCCGGGCCGCGGTGTAATCCAGGGCATCCTCCCAGCTGACCCGGCGCCACTGCCCTTCGCCCCGCTTGCCGGTGCGAATCAGAGGATATTGCGGCCGTTCCTCATCGTCAACCAGGGCCACACCTGCTCCCCCCCGGGCGCAGAGGGCTCCTTGGATGCCGGCCGCATGGGGATTCCCTTGGATAGAGGATATCCGGTTATTCTGTACCTCCACCTGGATGGGACACCGCACGGTACACATACCACAGATGCTATAAACTTGCTTGTCTCCCAATGTAACCTCCGTGTAGAACCGTGATCTGGAGCGAGCCATACTCCGGAGTTCAACTCGTTTAATTCAAGCCTGGCCCGACATGACTATCATTACTGGTTGGCTACTCGTCGTATTGCTTGGCGTAGGCCGCGTCGTTATACAAGCCCTCGCCGTATTTGTCCTTGCCGTAGTCCTGGATAATTTTTTGCCCCTGAGGGGAGGCCACGAAGCCGATGAATTTGGCGGCCGTGGCCGCGCCCGGCGTGGCCCCGGCCGGCTGGCAGAGCGCATGATAGGTATTCACCAGCAGCTTGTCGCCTTTGAACAAGATTTTCAGGTCCGGGACATTATTCTTGTCCGCCACCCAGGTGCTGCTGTCCACCATGAAATAGCCCTTTTCCTGGTTAGCCCGTTTTAAGGTGGCGGTCATGAAATCCTTGGTGACCACGTACCAGTCGCCCTGGGGGGTGATTTCGGCCTTCTTCCAGAGGTCCATCTCTTTTTTATGAGTCCCGGAATTATCACCCCGGGAAAAGAACTTGGCCTTGGCCGCGGCAATGCGGCGGTAGGCGTCCATCGCGTTTTTGGCCTCAGCGATCTTGGCCGGGTCGGTGGCCGGACCCACAATGAAAAATTCATTGGAACCGATGAGGTTGCGCTTGATGGCCCAGCCGTCCTTAACCGCCTGCTTTTCCGCCGCCGGGGCATGGACCATAATCATGTCTACTTGCTTGTCTTTGAGGAGTTGCAGGGACTTGCCCGAACCGGCTTTAAACCAAGTCATTTTGGCGTTGTCCTGCTTCCCGAAGGCCTCGGCCAGGACCTTTAAAAGCCCCAACTCCCCCGGGCTGCCGGTGGCCAGGGAAAATTGGTTGGCGCCGCTGCCGTAAACCGCGGCGGGCTGATCCCCGGCATAGCTCGAAGTTCCCACCATCACGAGAGCGATGACAACAAACAGTGACACTAAATTCTTGGTCCGCATCTTCTCCTCCATCCGTAGCGCTTGCCGATATTTGTTATTAAGAATAGCGAAAATCATAAAACAAAACCAGAGGTTTTGCGACAAAATTTCTTTTCCCGGCTGACGGAATTTCAAGGGAATAACAGAGGGTCAGGTGATCGCAGGGATGAATCGTTCTCTTTTAACGTCTAACGCCGGCTTCAGTTTTTCCTTTTTTCAGCTAAAGCACCATGACCGTTTGGGGCCACCCTCAATCATGAAATTCCTCGTAGGGACGGTTCGCGAACCGCCCCTACAGGTGGACTTTCACGCTAAAGCCGTCAGGCGGTGGGGATGGGTGTAGATATTGAGCCGCTGGTTCCGGGCGAAGCCCACCAGGGTCAGGTTGAGTTCCTGGGCCAGGTTCAAGGCCATGGAAGTGGGGGCTGACACCGCGGCCAGGATGGGGATGCCGGCGCGAATGGCCTTAAGGGCCATCTCGAAGCTGATGCGGCCGCTAAGCAGGGCCACCAGGCGGGAGAGGTCCCGCCTCTGGAACCGCGCCCGGCCGATGACCTTATCCATGGCGTTGTGACGCCCCACGTCCTCGGCCAACAGATAAAAAGCCCCATCGGGAGTCGCCAGGGCCACCCCATGGGTGCCGCCGGTCCCCTGGAAGACGGCCTGCTCCTGATACATGCGGTCTATGAGGTTAAGGAGCCCCGGGGCGGTAACCGTTAGGGCGCTGCTCACCGGCGCGGTTGCCTGACAGATTTCGCTCACCGCCTCTTTGGCGCACAGCCCGCAACTGGAATAGGCCACCTCCAGGTGACGCCGGCCCCGCCGTGCCCAAGCCGCCTCGGTTAATTGCACGTCAACCACGTTGGGGGGCAGCAGGGGGTCCGTGGCGCTGCCGCAGAAGTGAATGGAGATGACCTCGTTAAGGTCCCGGACGATCCCTTCGGTATAGAGAAAGCCCAGGGCCAGTTCCTTTTCCCAGCCGGGCAGGCGCATCAACACCTGGAACGGCTCGCCGCGCAGGCGGATTTCCAGGGGTTCTTCCACGGCCACCTTATCCTGAGACGCGGCCAGCCGCCCTTCCTCATACCGCCAGACGGGAAATTCGCTTATGGGCTCGTCCATCGGGTAATTATTGGGAATGATACCAAGTTGCCGTCATAGAGGTAATTCTATCTTTATGACCGCAGCCGCCGTAGGGGCGGTTCGCGAACCGCCACAATTAGGATTATTACTTGGTTGACGGCGACTTGGTATGAATCATGGCTCTCTCTTTCGAGAAGTTCAGGCGCAGAGCCTGGTGGCCCAGGATGATGACGCGAGGCGTTCCCTGGCCGGGTAATCGGGTTTGGGGGGTGAAATTATTTTACTCACCCGGCCAGGTTCATAGACCACCACAGTTTCCGCCAGGGCCGCCACGTCCTGGGGATCATGGGTTATGAGGATGACCGGAATGGTGAACCGCTCCTTGATCTTCAAGAGTTCCTGGCGCATTTTGGTTCGCAGCAGGGCATCCAGGGATGAAAACGGCTCATCCAGAAGCAACAGGCTGGGGCGGCGGATGAGGGCCCGGGCCAGGGCGACTCGCTGCCGTTGCCCTCCGGACAGGTCCCGGGGCAGGCTGTATTTCAGAGGAGTCAACTCAAAAATCTCCAGCGCCTCATCCAGACGCAGCCGTTCTCCCCGGGGCAGGTACCAGGGCCAACCTTGTTTCAGGCCGAAAGAAACATTCTGGGCCACCGTCAGGTGGGGAAACAGGGCGTAATCCTGAAAGACGTAACCCAGGTTCCGATCGCGGGCCGGCACCTTGATTTTCAGAGAGGAATCGAACAGGGTGCGCTCCCCCACCACGATGCGTCCTTCATCCGGGGTAGTGAGGCCGGCGATAGCCTGCAGGGTGAGACTTTTACCCACCCCCGAGGGGCCGAACAGAACCACGAAGTCTTTATCCGTGGCAAAAGCCACCTCCAGGCGGAAGACCCGCCGCTCCGACCACAACCGTTTTTTGATGTCCACCAAGATTTTCATGATGCTATCGGCCTTGTTACCTTTAGGTAACCATGCTGAACCGGCTAGGCTGGACCAAAGCCATATTTCTTGAAGATCTCCTGGGCGGCCGGGCTCAAGATAAAATCAACAAAGCTTTGGGCCAGGGCTTTATTTGGACTTGCCGCCACCAGGGCCACCGGATAGATAATGGGCTGATGCCCCTGGACCCCGGCCAGCGTTTTCACCTTCCCCTTGGCGATGGCGGCATCGGTGGCAAAGACAAACCCCGCGTCAACCTCGCCGCGGCTCACGTAGTCCAGCACCTGGCGCACCGATTCTCCGTAAATAAACTTGGGTTTCAGGGTCTCCCACAGCCCTGCCCTGGTTAAAGCCTCCTGGGTGTAGCGCCCCACCGGCACCGTTTCGGGCTTGCCCAGGGCCACCCGTTTTACCTCCGGCGAGGCCAGATCCTTCAGATCCGCCAGCGGCAGACTGGATTTTTCCGGCCCGATGAGCACCAGGCTATTGCTCACGAAATCTTTCCGGCTGGCCGGTACGATGAGCCCCTTCTCCTGGGCTTGATTCATGGTCTTTTGGTCCGCGGAGGCAAACACGTCCACCGGGGCGCCGTGAGCCATTTGCTGGAGCAAGGAACCGGAAGCCGCAAAATTACAGAGGATTTTGGTGCCGGGATGGGTGGTCTCGAATTGCCCGGCCACCTCTTTCAAGGCATTGGTGAGGCTGGCGGCGGCGGAGACGATCAGCTCCTGGCCGGCCCGGGCCGGCGCCTGCCAGATAAGCATAGCACCCAATAATAGCAAGATGATGGATTTCAGATTAGTCACGCCAGTCTCCTTTTCTTCACATGTAGCCGGCCTTTAAGGCCTTGCCGGAGACCACCAGGATGGTGATGCATACCGTTGAAATGATAATTACCAGGACGGTGGCTCCGGCGTCATTGCCGGCCTGAACCGCATCATACACGGCCAGGGACAGGGTTTGGGTCTTACCGGGGAGGTTCCCGGCCACCATCAGGGTGGCGCCGAACTCACCCATGGCCCGGGCGAAGGCCAGCATGGCCCCGGCCAGAATCCCCCGCCAGGCCAAAGGGAGAGATACCCGGAAAAATACCGCAGGCTCCGACAGGCCCAGGGTGCGGGCGGCATTTTCCAGCTCAGGGTTCACTTCTTCAAAAGCTACCCGGGCCGACTTGAAGATCAGGGGCAGGGAGACCACGGCCGCGGCCAAGGCCGCGCCCTGCCAGGTAAAAATCAGGGAAATCCCCCAGGTTTCCTGGAGCCAGCGGCCCAGCCAGCCCTGCCGCCCGATCAGGACGATGAGGTAGTAGCCCAGGACCGTGGGCGGCAATACCAGGGGCAGGGTGCACAGGGCGTCCAGACCTTCCCGGCCCCAAAACCGGCTCCGGGCCACCAGGAAGGCCAGACCCACCCCGAGGATAAAAGTCACCAGGGTTGCCACTCCGGCCACTTTTAAGGTCAACCATAACGGGGTTAGATCCACGGCGAAATCCACGATACCAGTCCACATTCCTGAGCGATATTTTGCTATTTATGAAAGGCAAGTTTCATACCGCCAAAGAAATTATATTACTAACTTATCTTAATTATTAACATAAAATCTCATTGCGATGATTTCTCTTAAGCTTTTTAATCCAATAAATCTACAAAAACGTATCAGTTGCAAATAGTTCTATTCAGCTATTATACATTTTGGTAGATTTATAAGAATGGTTCCCCAGACCCCCATCCGCCTCTTGCGGGCCGATCCGTTAATCCTGGAAGAGGTGAATTCCGGGCCCCAGGCTTATTTCCCGAAGGGGCATTTCTGGGGGAAAGTGCAAACCTTGCACTCCAGGCAAAAGGCGCCGTTAGCCAGGCGGGCCAGATCGCGCCGGGTGATCTTAAGCCCCGCCAACAAGCGCGGCAGCAGGAGATCGAAACTGGTGGTCTTAAAAAAGAGGGCGCAGGCCGGCACCCCCATGACCTGGACGCCCCCGATATGGGCCAGCAACGTCATGGCGCCCGGCAAAATGGGGGCGCCATAAAGCATATCCGTGGCCCCGGCGTCCACCAGCCCCTGGCGGGTGACGTCATCGGGGTCCACGGAGAGCCCCGCGGTGGTCACCAAAAGATCGATGCCGCAGTCCAGGAGGTCCTGCACCCCTTGGCCGATGGCCCGGCGGTCGTCCGGCACGATCAAGGATTTCATCACCTGGCCGCCCAATTTCTCCACCTTGGTGCTGATGATGGGAACGAATTTATCCTCCACCAGCCCCATGAAGACCTCGGTGCCGGTTACCAGGATGCCGGCCCGGGGGGGGCCGCAGGGGGAGCACGGAGAACAGGGGCCCGTCGCTCAACAGGGCCATGGCCTTATGGAAATCGGCCCGGGGCAGAAACAGGGGAATCGCCCGGGTAGCACCCAGCCTCCGGCCCTGGGTGAGCACCGAGTAGCCCTGGCGGCAGGCGCACATGACCCCGGGCACCAGGTTGAACCGCTCCAGGCGAGGTTCGTCCACCCACAGGAGCCCGTCTCGCCCGGCCACCAGATTAACCTTGCCTTCCCGAGGCGGTTCGCTAAAGGTGACTCCTTCACCAGCCATGGCCTGGGCGAAGGCCAGGGCGGCCTCATTTTCGTGCACCCATTCGGGGCCGACCTGATTTTCCTCCTGCACATAGAGATGCCGCCGGCCCATCTGCTGCAAGCGGCAGAGGTCCCCCACGCTGATTACCTGGCCTTTCTCGAAAGCCGCCCCTTTACTGGTCCCCGGCACGATCTTGGTCATATCGTGCAAGGCCCGGCGGCCCACCGCCTGCTCCGCCGGGAACGATTGCAGCGCCGGGGCCTCAAGCCCAGCTTCTGCTGGTTCATCGGTCAGGTAAAGCGGCTCGCCCTGGCAGGCGCGGCAGATGCCGCCATCCTGGGCCGGATAGGCCTCCCGGCATAAGGGGCAGATGACGATCCGGCCTCGGTGGCGCTTGCCGAGAAGCTGGGACCGAATCTGGATGTGCTGCCATCCCAGGATTTCGGGCCCAGCCTGCCGGATTTCTTCCAGAAGGAGGGCAGAGTCCTGCTCCTTTTTAGGTTTCAGTTTGAGATACCAGGAATTAATCTCCGGCCAGCCGGCCACCTTTACCGGGTCCAGAAAGACCCGCACCCCTTTCCCCTCATACTTATCGTAAAGGCTGAGGGCGAAGCGTCCCACGTTGATCACCTTGAGCCAGCCGTTGCCGATGGTGCACGGGGTGAGGAGCTGGACCGCGTCGGGAAGACAATTCCGGGTTTCGCAGACCGCATCGAACAACACTTCCGCCGGGAGATGGCCCCGGGCGACCTCGACCATGATGCCGCCGATGACCACGCCGGGAGCCACATTGCCATGGAAGGATTTGATCAGTTGAAGAAAATCGTCGTAGGAATAAGGGCCGATATGCATAATCTCACGCTCAGACCTCGCCCGGACCAATGATGACCCGGAGACCGAGGCCTATCTTGCCGGTTGTAGCAAAGGGTGGGGTAGGCCGGAGCCCCCCCACCCGTTCTCGTCTTTCGATAAAAGCTGCTTGCTGATCGCTGTCTTTATGCGACTTTGGCCAGACTGACCGCGCACACCTTGTATTCCGGCGTCTTGGTGACGGGGTCCAAGGCCGCATTAGTGAGCCGGTTGGCGGCGTTTTCGGCGAAATGCAGCGGGATGAACACCACCCCGGGCTTGACCCGCTCGGTTAACAAGGCCTTAACCATGATGCTGCCCCGGCGGCTGGTGGCCTTCACCTGTTCACCCGGCTGGATGTGCAGGCGCCTGGCGTCTTCAGGATGGATTTCCACTTCCACCACCGGATTTTCATGATGGAGGGAGGGACACCGCCGGGTCATGGTGCCGGTGAGATAATGGGTGAAGAGGGTACCGGTGGTCAGCCACAGGGGATACTCGGCGTCCGGTCCCTCCGCCGGCGGCCGGTAGTCGATGGATTGAAAGGCCCCCAATCCCCGGGCGAATCTGTCTTTATGCAAATATTGGGTGCCGGGATGGTCCAGGGTGGGACAAGGCCAGCACAACCCCTTCTCATTGAGGCGCTCAAAAGTCATACCCCCGAAGGCCGGAGTCAGTGACGCCATTTCGTTGAAGATATCCTCTCCCGAGGTGAAATTCATGGGATACCCCATGCGGGCGGAAAGTTCCTGGATGGCCTCCCAGTTGGTCTTTCCCGGAATCGGCGGGATGGCCGGCCGGACCCGCTGCACCCGGCGCTCGGAGCTGGAGAAGGTGCCGTCCGATTCCGCAAACGAGGTCGCGGGGAGCACCAGGTGGGCAAACTTCGTAGTGGGGGTGGGGAAGATGTCCATGACCAGCAAGAAGTCCAGCGCTTTCATGGCCTTTTCCACCCGGTTGATATCCGGATAGCTCGTCACCGGGTTGGCTCCAAAGACCACCAGCCCTTTAAATTTCCCTTCCAAAATCGCATCGATCTGCTCGAACATGGTGAGGCCGGGGGTGGGTGATAACTTGGCCTTCCAGGCCTTTTCAAACTTCTCCAGGTTCTCCGGGACGGTGATATACTGGTAGCCGGGAAAGACATTGGGCAGCGCGCCCATGTCGCAGGCCCCCTGGACGTTGTTCTGCCCCCGGATGGGATTCACCCCGGTGGAGGGCCGGCCGATATGGCCGCAAATCATGGCCAGGTTGGCCAGGCTCTTGACGTTGTCGGTGCCGGTGGAATGTTGCGTGATGCCCAAAACGTAACAGATGGCGCTGGCCTCAGCTTGGGAATACCATTCCGCCGCCTGCTGGAGCTGGGCCACGGGCACCCCGGTAATTTCGGAGGTCCGCTCCGGGGGAAATTTATCGATCATCTCCTCCAGGGCCGGGAAATTCTCCGTCCGCTCCTCAATAAAGGCCTGGTTATGCCAGCCATTTTTATAGATGATATGCATGAGCCCATTGATCAGGGCCACGTCGGTTCCCAGGCGGTGCTGTATATGCAGGTGGGCCAGGGAGGCGATCTGGGTCCTCCGGGGGTCGACCACAATCAACTTGGCCCCATTGGCCTTGGCCCGCATGAGGCGCATGGACGCAATGGGGTGAGCCACCGTAGTGTTCGTACCGATGGCGAAGATACAATTGGCTTTTTCCAATTCGGCAAAGGAATTGGTCATCGCCCCGCTACCAAAGGCGGCGGCCAGCCCGGCCACCGTAGGAGCGTGTCAGAGACGGGCGCAGTGATCGACGTGATTGTGGCCGAACACGGCGCGGGCAAATTTTTGAAAAACATAGGTTTCTTCATTGGTGCACCGGGCCGAGCCCACGAAAGCGACGCTCTCCGCCCCATACTTGTCCTTGAGACTGGTTAACTGGGAGGCGCCATAATCCAGGGCGTCGTCCCAGGTGGTTTCCTGCAGAGAACCGCCCTGGCGGATGAGGGGCTTGGTCAGGCGGTCTTTATGCTGGATAAATTCATGCACATTCCAGCCTTTGATGCAGAGGCTGCCTTCGTTGGACGGTCCGGTTTTCGCCGGCAGGGTGCCGATGATCTGTCCATCCAACACCTGTAAGAGGAGGTTGCAACCTACGGCGCAGTAAGGACACGTGGTGAGAACCGAGCGGAAATCCATACCAATCTCCTTTGCGTTATTCTATCTATAGCATAGCGCTTTCAAAACATAATAAAGCATGAATCAGGCGGCCGGCAAAGTCTCAAGGCGGTTACAATTCTTTGGCTATTCTATCAATAGAATAGCGCCGACAATATATTTCCCGCTAACTACTCAACAGCATGATATTTCAGCCATTCCTGAAATTTATCCGCCAACTCCCAGAAATGGGCGATGGCCGCCTCTCCGGTGGGGGTGAGCCAGGCCCGCCCGCCGTTCTTGCCTCCGAAGGTCCGGGCCACCAGTTCTTCCCCGGCCAGACGGTTCATGTTGGCCACCAGGGTCCAGGCATGGCTGTAAGCCATCTCCAGAGAGCGGGCGGCCGCGGCGATGGAACCGGTCTCGTTGATGCGCTCCAGCAGGATAACCCGGCCCCAGCTTAAAAAGGTTTCGCCGTTTTTCTCCAGCCAGAGGCGGCCTTTGATCTGCGTCCCTTGGGTTTCCGGGCTTGCCGCCAGGGCGGTGCCCCGACCGTGATCAGGTTTCTTACCTTTCATAACGGTATTTTCAGAAAAGAATAGCCAAGTGAGGTGAAAAAGACAACCATTATTTTCTCTTTATAAGGGAGAAAAATTCATTTATGCAAGCATTTCCTGAAAAACCTGGCACACACCAGCAGTGTCCGGTTTGGTTTGTGCAAAGAAGGACGCTCGCTATACGGAGTCCAATAGTCAAGAAATTCGCTAAGGAACTTCTTGCTCCGAGAAGCTTGCTTCCCCCTCACCCTAACCCTCTCCCCCATTGGGGAGAGGGGATTAAGTGAAACCGATTCAATGCCTTATGGTTAAGAGACTGAGCGGCCTCAGTTACTCCCTCTCCCCCCGCTTCAAGGGGTGAGGGTTGGGGTGAGGGGGGCAGGACGACGCATGCAATTTTCTAACCGGACACTGCTGGGCGCACCCGGCGCCCGTGACGGCGGCCGCCGCGGACCTCCCGGAAAGAAATCGCCACCGAGGGATTATGGTCCCGGTAATTGAGTTCCCCCAGGATTGTCAATAACCTCCTGGTGGACCAATCTGCCTTGCTCCACCGTGATCAGGCGGTATTTCCCATAGATCGGGTGAGGCACCGCGGGTTTGATGACCGGGCCCTCAGGAATCTTGAGCCGGCCGGTAAACCAGGTTGCAGGAACCGGGCCTTTCCGGCCGGGAAACAGGGCCGGGAGCCCCACCTGGCCCTGGCCGGTCCAGGCCCGGATGGCCTTTAAATAGAGCATGCCCCCGTCGATCTCCCAGGTGGCGATGTAGCCGCGCCAGGTGGCGGTGTTGGGCGCCCGGAACTTGGGGCGGGGATTTCCGGGGCCGTAATACGATTCCAGGGGGAGACTGTCCAGGGAATATTTCTGGCCATCAAGGTACAAGATTTCCGAGAACTGCGTGGTCGCCAGGGCAACCTGGGGAACCAGGCAACCAAGCACCCCGAGGACCGCGATCATGATCTTCAGGCTCAGCCTCGTTTTAAACACCGTGGACCTCATAGACAGATGCCTCTCCCCTCAAAAAGGCGTCATTTAGGCAGCAGGACCAGGTCTACCAGGGGTTCAATGGCATCGGCCAGGACAATCTCCATTCCCGCCTTGACCTGATCTTCCAGGTTGACGATGTCGACCTCATTTTTCTTGGGGAAGACCACCATCTTGACCCCGGCCCGCTGGGCCGCCAGGACCTTCTCCCTGATGCCGCTTACCGGCAGGATGCGGCCGGAAAGGGTCAGCTCGCCGGTCAGGGCCACGTCCCGGCGGGCGGGCCGGCCGGTGAGCAGGGAGAGCAGGGCCAGGGCAATGGTGGCCCCGGCGGAGGGTCCTTCTTTGGGGATGGCCCCGGAGGGCAGGTGGATGTGGATGTCACTGTCGGTGAAGAAGTCCGGGTCCAGGCCGAAACCCTCGGCGTGGCTGCGGATATAGGAGAGGGCCGTCTGGGCTGATTCCTGCAAGACGGTGCCCAGGGAGCCGGTGAGCATCAACTGCTTGTGTCCCCGCATGCGGGTGGCTTCCACGAAGATGATTTCCCCGCCGAATTCGGTCCAGACCAGACCCGTGGTCACCCCCACCTGATTGCCGGCCTCGGCCACTTCCCGGGTAAATTTTCGGGGACCCAGGAATTTCTCCACCAGCTCTTCGTCCACGGAGAGGGCGCAGGTCCCCTTGCTTTGGACGCAGATGCGGGCCAGTTTGCGGCAGACCATGGCAATTTCCCGTTCCAGGTTGCGGAGACCCGCCTCCCGGGTGTAGCCGCCGATGATCTTGGCAACGGCGTTATCGGTAAATTCGATCCCCAGGTGTGCCAGGGCGTGTTCCCGGAGTTGGCGGGGGACGAGAAAGTGCTGGGAGATCTGGATTTTTTCCTGCTCGGTGTAGCCGGGAAAATAAATGACCTCCAGGCGGTCCAGGAGGGGCGCGGGCAGGGTCTCCACCACGTTGGCGGTGGTGATGAACATGACCCCGGACAGGTCAAAGGGTACATCCACGTAGTGGTCGACGAAGTTGGCGTTTTGCTGGGGGTCCAGGATTTCCAGCAGCACCGAGGCCGGGTCGCCCCTGAAATCCTGGCCGATCTTGTCGATTTCGTCCAGCATGAACACCGGGTTCTTGACCTCCAGGCGCTTGAGTTCGTTGATGATGCGCCCGGGCATGGCCCCCACGTAGGTGCGGCGGTGACCCCGGAGCTCGGCCTCGTCCCTTAGCCCTGCCAGGGACAGGCGCACGAACTTGCGTTCCAGGGCCTCGGCGATGGCCTGGCCGATGGAGGTCTTGCCGGTGCCGGGAGGCCCGGCGAAGCACAGCACGGGGCCGCGGTTCATCTGCACGTGGCGCTTTTTGCCGATGATTTCCCGCACCGTGGCCCTGAGCTCATCGAGTTTGATGGGCTTGGATAGGTAGTGGGCCGCGCCCTTTTTCAGGGCGTCGACTGCGGAACTCACCGTGGCGTAACCGGTGACCATGACAATTTCAGTATGGGGCGCGATCTGCTTGACGGATTCCAGCAGTTGGATGCCGTCCATCTTCTCCATCTTCAGATCGGTGAGCACGACGTCGAACTCCTGGGCCTTGATCTTTTCCAGAGCTTCCAGGCCATTGGCCGCAGTGGCCACCTGGTGGCCTTCTTTTCTCAGGATATATTCCAGGTTGGTCCGGGCGATTTCCTCGTCGTCCACCACCAGGATCTGGGAGGTCTGGACGCTGCACAGGGTGCGGACCGCCAGATACTCCAGGATGCGCTCTTTGACATGGGGGAGGCCATAGTGCTGGGACTCCAGGATGCGCTCGGCCCGCTTGAGGTCCAGGTTATCATCCGTGAAGCGGTTCCAGGGCAGGGAGATCAGGTAATCCAGGTAGTTGATGCCGATGGTGTACTCGGCCACGGAAGCGTCGGTTTTGTCCAGCCGCTCCAGCTCTTTGGCGGCAACGGCGGCCACCGCCTCGGGCAGCTCGGCCTTTTGCACCGCGGCGCGCAGTTCCACCAGCTCCTGAGCCGGCTTGGGCTGCTCTTCTTCAGTCATCTTCCGAAAGAAACCCATAACAATAACCCTCTCTGGGAAAGGCGCATACCCAAACTAGTATAAAAAAAAATCCTTTTAACAGCAATGAATTGCTCCAGGGCCGGGTTGATTAATTTTCTGGTTTGTTTAAGAAAATTTGGCCGCATCGAGTCCGGGCGCTTGGTGTTGCATTTTGCAATCCTCGGGCGCCGGCGTTGCAATAATATATAAGTTATTTAAATTATTTATAAATTAATTATAAGGCTCAGAACTGTTGCAGAGTGCAATGATAAAAATATCCGCAGGAGAAACGTCAATAAGGTAATACATCAACAAATTCAATTAGATATGGCAATTGTCGCGCCTGGCACCGTTCTTGTATTGGGATAAAGGCAAGAACGACCCCCCGCTTCCAGGTGGGCAACAGGAAACAGAGGGGAAGGCAACGGCCATGAAGAATTTCAGCGACCAAAAAGGCAAAGGCAGCAAGGCAGGGAACCAAAACTCCGGCGGCGATGGCACCACCTCCAACCACAACCAGGAAGTCAAGCGCAAGATCCTGGTGGTGAGTAAGGATTACGCCTTTAGTAACGGGGTGGTGGATTATGCCGCTAACCTCTCCCAGCGACTGGGGTATGACATTATTGCCATGAGCGTCAATCCGGGCCTGGGTACTTCGGGCAAGTTCTTTTCCCCCTACAATCAGCACCTGCGGGGAAAGTTCACCCAGCGGGCCCAAGCAGCCTGGGCGCCGGTGGCCTCCGAGTTGGCCAGCCAGGGCATCAAGAGCGAGCACGTGGTGAAATTTGAGGGTTTATCCGGGGCCATCAAGGACCTGAACCACGAAATCAAGCGCATCGATTTCGTCATCACCGATTCCGGCATCAAGGACCAGGAAATCACGGGGGAGATTCCTCTCCCCGTCTTCAGCATCTCAGGATATCAAGGAGAAAAGGTTATGGCTCAAGATCATCATGAAACGGCGCATCGGGGGAAGTTGATCCGCAGCACCATTGGTTTGGGGTTGGCTTCCGCGGCCCTTTATGCCGCAGTGTTTACCAACACCGGCACCATCATGACGTATTTTACCAAGGGCGGTATCTATGCGGCGCTCCCCATTGTCACGGTGTTCGCCTTCTCATTTGTTTATGGCCCTTTTACCTCTAACCTGTGGTCCCTTTTAGGCATCGAAGCTACCAAGAAGGTGCAGCCCCGGGTGGCTCCGCAGCGGCCGGCGCAGAGAAAGCGTCCCCGCCCGCGGTTGCATCTGGATGCCTGATTAAGGTCCGGATGAGACCAAACGTTTTCTGCCCCGGCCTCACCCCTCCCGGGGAGGCCGGGGCGGGAGGCGGGAGACGGCTAAGGCTTTAAATGACAACATCAAAACCACCGCAAAACTGATATTGATCACAGGGAGGAACCTTCAATGCAAGACTTCGCCAGCGGCGCCCAATTTATCGACTTAACGTTATTATCCATACTTTTTCTCTTCGTCGTAGGTTTTATCGGCGGCCTGGTGAGCGGCTTCATCGGCTCCGGCGGCGCCTTTGTCCTGACCCCGGGGATGATGAGCCTGGGGGTCCCCGGGACCGTGGCCGTGGCCAGCAACATGTGCCACAAGTTCCCCAAGGCCATGGTGGGGGCTTATAAGCGCTGGAAGTACGGCCAGGTTGACATTACGCTGGGTCTGGTCATGGCGGCCTCGGCGGGCATCGGGGTGTGGGTGGGCATCAAGATCCAGGAATGGATTCTGGCCACCTGGGGCCAGTCCGGTTCCAACCTCTATGTCAGCGTGTCTTTCGTGGTCATCCTGGTGCTGGTGGGCGGCTACGTCTTCTATGACGCCATGAAGACCGGCAAAAGCGGTGGCGAAGACAAGGCTTCCCCCCTGGCTTTGTGGCTGCAATCCATCAATCTACCCCCCATGATCCACTTCAAGACCGCCAACGTGCGCATCTCCATGTGGTTCACCATCCCCGTGGGCTTCGCCACCGGGATGCTGGCGGCCACCATCGCGGTGGGCGGGTTCATCGGGGTGCCCGGCATGATCTATGTGGTGGGGGCCGGCGGTCTGGTGGCCTCGGCCACGGAACTGGTCATCGCCTTCGTCATGGGTTTCTTCGGCACCATCAAGTGGGCCATGGCCGGCATGGTGGACATCCGCCTCACCCTGATTATCCTGGCCGGGTCCCTTTTGGGGGTGCAACTGGGGGCCATCGGCACCACCTACGTGAAAGAACACATGATCAAGATCGTCATGGGCAGCATCATGCTCATCGTGGCGGTGAGCCGGGGCCTGGCGGTGCCGCAATATCTCACCGAATTGAAGATCATCTCCGTGGGTGAAACCACCCTAAAGGTCCTGGGAACTGCCAGCTTTCTCATCATGTGCGCCGCCCTCCTTTTCGGCGC
>Ga0351886_10241_pt1 | contig 23774 bp, 23 predicted proteins | sample TotcelFGM3001L14_FD_206761 | JGI IMG/M metagenome (GOLD analysis project Ga0351886, IMG submission 206761) | Enriched cells from coal bed in the Powder River Basin, Montana, United States - Total cells FGM rep3 HSBNCT.FGM.300.1.L14 ... | reverse complement strand
AATGATGGGTTATGCAGTAGCAAGACTGGTGAAAGGTGAAGAGTGAAGTGAAAATTATCGGAAAGATATTGAAGTTCTGTGTTTATTTTTATACATCTGCAGTTTTACTCTTAATTCTTCTTTGCTGGATGGATCATCTCAGAATATTTTCTCCTTCTTCTATTTTTTTCGGACTCGACTGTTTTCAGGCTCCCTGGCTTTTACTATTTGTAATTCCATCTATATGTGCCTGTCTTATTGTGAAAAATAAAAAACTTTCCCTTGCAGTTTTTGCTGTATATATAATCTTTTTTTTACTATATGGTGATATTTCTATAATCAGGCATAAAGTAGAAATGAGAGATAGTAAAAAAATTTCAGTCCTTGCTTTAAATGTTCAATATTATCATTTCGGAGTAAATAAAGTTATTAAAAAAATTAAAGAGATAAATGCCGACGTAACACTTTTATCGGAAAATGTAATTAAAGATGAAGATTTTAAAGATCTAAAGGCTGAATTAAAACCATGGTATTTTTTTGGAGGAAAACCTGAAGAAACTGCAATAATTTCAAAATATCCTTTCATAAATTGTAAAGAAGTGGAATTCCGGAGTTTTCAGGCTTCCCTGTGGGGCGGCAATACTATAGAAAGTATAAAAAATAATCCTCACAGGAGTTTTGTCCATGGTGTAATAAATCTGCATGGTAAACATCTGAATGTCATATCTGTCCGTTTTATTGCAGGAAGAGCTCAGAGTAATGACATATCAGGACAGATAAAATGGGGTAAATATATCCTTAAAACTCAGATGGAAGAAGTTGAATTTTTCAGGGAATATATCTCAAAACTTGAGGGGCCTGTTATTTTCGGCGGTGATCTCAATGCTCTCCCAGGCTCAAAATCAATAAAGGAATTAAATAAATTTGCTCTCGATAGTTATATGGCCAATAATATATACGGGAAGGCTACTTTTAATACAGAATTTCCTTTCCTCAGACTGGATTATATATTTTGTATAGATCTTCTGCCTGTAAAATCAGAGGTGCTGAATGACATAGTATCTGATCATTTCCCTCTTTATTCCGAGTTTGTGCTCAAGTAGTTTATTATCGTGACGCGTGACGCGTGACGCGTGACGCGAGGATTACAGATGAAACCAATCAACTGCAATCACTAAAGAATTTAACAAAAATGAAAGATTAATTTATGCCGCTGAAAATAGGTGTTTTTTCATCAAACGAGATTTATACAAAGACTCTTATTGATGTTATCAATGAAAAATCTAATATGATAAAAGCAGAATTTATAGTTCTTTCACCTCCATACATTGAAGAGTTCTGTCATTATAAGGTTATAGTGGATCGTATATCCCATCTGGTAAAATTTATAAGAAGCTATTTAAAACATGCATCTTTAACAGGTACTTATATAATAAATAATCCTTTTCTATCCTCTTATGATGATAAGTTCTACAATGGTACTCTGGCAAAAAAGCTCGGTATTTCCGTACCGAGAACGGTTCTGTTACCATGCAGAGCCACTGGCTATGACTTACTCCCCGGGGATTTACATAACATGTCCTATCCTGTCGACTGGGAGGGATTATGTGATTATACAGGTTTACCTGCCATATTAAAACCTGCCGATGGACATGGATGGCAGAACATATACAGAGTAAATACGACGGAGGAATTACTTTATTATTATAATCAGACAGGAGAAAAACTTATGATACTTCAGGAATTTATAAATTTTGAAGATTATATCAGAGTGTTTGTTATAGGGAAAAAATATGTTTTACCTGTAAAATATGATCCTCTCAAAAGAAATTATATTGTTCTGTCTGATCCGGTGAAAGGTGAATTGAGAGATAAAATAACAGACGATTCTATTAAAATAAATAAAGCCCTTGGTTATGATATGAATACAGTGGAATTTGCCATAAAAGATGGTATACCCTATGCTATTGATTTTATGAATCCTGTTCCTGACTGTAATCCTTCCTCCATAAAGGAAGAACATTTTACCTGGGTTGTGGATAAACTTGCCGATTTTATAATAGAATATATTCATTCAGTCTGTTAGCATGGAAGGCTTTCTGAATGATCTTACAAAATAAATAAATTTATTTTTTATTTTTATCTGGATAGTTTGTTTTTAATATGGTATAATTTATGGCGTTGATCATTGTTTAGAATATCTGGTTGCCCGAAGCTTCTTCTTTTGTTTACACTTCGCGGCTACAAGAAATTCGAAGTGACGCGACCTGGTATTTACCAGAATTTTATTCATTACTCAAGGAGGAAGCTATTTATGGCAACTAAAATTTACGTAGGAAACCTTTCTTACGAAACAGATGAAGAGGCTCTTCAGGAACTCTGTGGACAGTACGGTACTGTTCAAACAGTAAATATTATAAAGGATCATGAAAGTGGACGTTCTAAAGGTTTTGGTTTTGTAGAAATGGCAGAAGAAAATGATGCAAAACAATTAATCGATAAATTGAACGGATATGAAGTTGATGGAAGACAGCTTAAAGTCAGTGAAGCCAGGGATAGAGACAGCAGCAGAGGCGGCGGCGGCGGAAGAAGAGATGGCGGCGGCGGCTACGGCGGCGGCGGCGGAAGAAGAGATGGCGGCGGCGGCGGCGGCTTCGGCGGCAAAAGAAGGTATTAATCAGACCGAAAGCTAATATCCTTTTCAGTAAATTAAAGATGAGTCGAAAGACCCATCTTTAATTATTATAAGGGAGGTTTTACATTTGTCACGACTGGTTAAAAAAAAATTATCGAAATTAATTAAAAAAAGATCTAACAAAGCCGGTCTTTCTCCGGGATCTCTCGTATTTATAGGAGAAAAAAAAGCTGAAGAAGTACATATAAATATAATAGATTATGATGAACATTCTTTTAACGAGAAAGAAACAAAAACAGTTGAAGATTGTTTCCCCTTTAAAGATAAACCTACAGTAACATGGATTAATATAGAAGGCCTTCAGGATGTGCATATTATACAGAAGATCGGTGATTATTTCAATCTCCATCCTCTTATACTGGAAGATATAGTCAATACAGATCAGAGACCAAAAATAGAAGATCTGAATGATTATCTTTATATAGTGTTAAAAATGATTACCTATGATGATACTTTAGAAGATATAGTTATAGAACAGATAAGTTTAATACTTGGTAAAAATTTTGTTATTTCTTTTCAGGAAGGCATAAAGGGAGATATTTTCGATCCTCTCAGAGACAGGATAAGAGCAGATAAAGGGAAGATAAGAAAAATGGGAAGTGATTATCTTGCCTATGGTTTAATAGATGCAATAATTGATAATTATTTTCTCATACTTGAAAAAATCGGAGATAAGATAGAAGATCTGGAAGATGAATTGCTTGTTAACCCTACAAAAGGAACACTTCACCTTATTCATAATTTAAAAAGAAAACTTATATTTTTACGCAAATCTGTATGGTCTTTAAGAGAAGTAATAAATACCCTTGTAAGAGGTGACTCATCTCTTATTCAGGATTCTATCGATATATATTTCAGGGATATTTACGATCATACCATTCAGGTGATTGACACAATAGAAACCTTCCGTGATATAGTTTCAGGTATGATTGACATATATCTTTCAAGTATCAGTAATAAAATGAATGAAATTATGAAGGTTCTCACTATCATGTCTACAATATTTATCCCTCTTACTTTCCTGGCAGGTATTTACGGCATGAATTTCGAGTTTATGCCTGAACTTAAATGGTCATGGGGATATCCCGGCCTCTGGTGTATTATGCTTGTCTTATCTATTATCATGTTAATTAACTTTAAAATCAGGAAGTGGATATAGGGTAGTGAAGAGTGAAGAGTGAAGAGTGAAGAGTGAAAAGTGAAACCGCCCGTAACGCGTTACCCGTTACGCATTACGCATTATGCATCACGAAAAGAATTACGATATAATTGGATTTTTTAAAATTATATGCTATAATAATATAGAAAGGCAGGTGAGTAAAATGAGAAGATATTTTGGTATATCCAATGATCCTGATGACAGGTCTGAGGATGTAAAGGAACCAAAATAATTTAATATTAAGGAGTGTTCTGCTTGAAAGTAGTTCTTTTAGCAGCCAATGGACCTGTTGCTAAAGGAGGTGGACTGGAACATTTCATGAGAAGAATGTGTCCACCTCTTGGTTTTCTGTATCTTGCATCCTTTACAAAAAAGTTTTTTTCCGAACATGTAGATTTTGTTATCAGTGATAATTCAGACACTGTTGATCTTCATGGTGAAAATTCCCCTGATATCATAGGTATATCCTCTGTAACGGAAAGCTTTACCTTTGCCATAGATATTGCCAGAAAAATAAAAAATTCCAATAATAATATCCCTTTAATAATAGGGGGGCCCCATATATCTGCCCTTCCTTCAGGATTACCTGAGGAATTTGATATAGGAGTTACAGGCGAAGGGGAAATCACTTTTATAGAACTCCTCGGTCTTTACAGAGATAATGGCTCTTTCCCTGTTAAAGATCTTTATAATATAGAAGGCATCTGTTTTCATAATGAAAAGGGAGAAGTAACAGTAACCCCACGGAGAAATCCGATAGAAAATCTGGATATTATACCGGCACCGAACAGAAATCTCATTTCTCCCGGCTCTATAACTCATATTATAACTTCCAGAGGATGTAAATTTAAATGTTTCTTCTGTTCTACCCCCGGAGTATGGAAAAACTACAGAACCCATTCCCCTCAGTATGTAGTAGAAGAAATTAAAGATGCCTGTAATATTTTAAAGAACAATTACGTAATTTTCTTTGATGATCTTTTTATTTCTGACAGATCAAGAATAAAGGAAATCTCAGATAAACTATCAGAGGAAGGACTGGCAGGCAAGTTTGAATTTTTTTCCTATGGAAGAACAGAATTTATAGATGAGCCAATGATAAAAGAATTAAAAAGACTTAATATAGTGGAAATTTCTCTCGGTACTCAATCAGGTGTGACTATGGAATCTGCAAAAAATAACGGATTCTTATATCATCAGAGAGCAGTTGACATGTGTAATGAGTACGGAATAAAACTGAGTCTCTCCTTTATGATAGGACTTCCGCAGGAAAAAGAAGAAGATCTTCGTAAAATCTGTGATTTTCTTGAACATAACAGAGGAAAACTTCATTCTGTACAGATATCGCCTCTGAGACCTTTCCCGGGAACAGTTCTATGGGAATATGCAAAATCTAAAGGCTTTGTAAGAGATGACCCGAAAGACTGGTCTGTCGTCAAAAGTTTTACCCTCTTTTTTGATTTCGATCCCGATTCTTATATATATCTGAATGAAACCATGAATTTTGATAGATTCAAATATTACTGTAATGAATTTAAATCTATTCTTATGAACTGGAAAGTGTGAAAAATCAAATTTAGTTAATAGTCTCCTTCCTCGCGTCACGCGTCACGCGTTACGCGTTACGATTCTCATATAAATAAAGATTGGAATAGTTAAAACATGAAAATAGCAATTGCCCATGACTGGATGTTCTCCATGAGAGGCGGAGAAAAGGTTTTAGAGTGTTTATTTGAAATCTTTCCTTCTGCAGATTTTTATGTCCTGGTTTTTGACAGACAACGTGCTTCTTCTGTAATAAAAGAAAGAAAAATCTTTACTTCTTTTATTCAGCATCTTCCTTTCTCGAAAAAATTATATAAAATTTATCTTCCCCTTATGCCTTTTGCAGTAGAAAGTTTTGACCTTATGGATTATGATCTTGTTATAAGCTCAAGCCACTGTGTTATAAAATCCATTATAACCTCTCCCATTACCCCTCATTTCTGTTACTGTCATTCTCCAGTGAGATACGCCTATGATATGTTTAACGATTATTTTAAAGATACATGGCCCCCTTTAAGATGGATTTTTTCTCTTATACTGGGAAAACTCAGAACATGGGATATTAAAACATCAAAAAGGGTGGATTATTTTATAGCAAATTCGAAAAATATTCAGGGAAAAATAAAAACCTGTTACGGCCGTGATGCAGAAGTAATCCATCCGCCTGTAGATACGGATTTTTTTGTTCCTTCAGGTAATAGACATGATTATTATCTTGTAGTATCTGCCCTTGTGCCATATAAAAGAATAGACCTCGCAGTTAAAGCATTTAACAGGTTAAATCTGGATCTGTTTATTATAGGAGAGGGGCCTGAGATGAAAAAATTAAAGAATATGGCAGAAGATAATATAAAATTCTTCGGATGGCTTTCAGATGAAGAAATAAGACACTATTATCAGAACTGTAAGGCCCTTATTTTTCCGGGGAATGAAGATTTTGGTATTGTTCCCGTAGAAGTTCAATCTTCCGGAAGACCTGTTATAGCTTTCTTCGGAGGGGGAGCAATGGAAACAGTAAAAGAAGGTATTACAGGTCACTTTTTTAAAGAACAGACTGCAGAAGCAATTCAGAATGCCGTAAGAGAATTTGACCTTATGAATATAGAACCTGAGCATTGCAGGCAGAATGCATTGACTTTTGGCAGAGAAAGATTTAAAAGAGAATTTTCTGATTTTATTAACAAAAATTCACAGAATTTAATTTATAGTGACCCGTGACGCGAGGAAGGAGACTATTAATTCCATTCCTAAAAAGAATTTTTATTATTATATTCTGCTTCTGTAAATATAGCTTCTATTTCCGATGCAAGTTTTACAAGAACATTCAGCCTGTAGATTACCTTTCTCCTGAGTTCCGATATTATTCTCTGGTAATCTGTTGTCATATAACGGTTAAGCCCTTCTTCTGCTCTTTCCAGTATTCCCATCTCTCTCATTTCTTTTTCATAATAACTTAATTTTGTCTTTAACACAGGCAGAAGATCTTCTATTTTTTTATTTTCCTTTGCTTTATTTTCAAGTATTTTTATGTCATTATTAAATGACGAATAGATGTCTTTATAAGTCATAAATATCCTCATTCTAATAAATTGATTGTTAATGTTAATTTCACGACAAATTAATAAAATGTAAAGAGATTCTAATAATTTTCTTGTATGAAAGGGTCTTTTTAGTTATAATATGAATATGGGTAAAAAAATATTTATAATTTTTACAATAATATGTTTTCTCTTTATACTGGCAGGTGTTATCATATATTTTTCTCCTGAGGCAAGGATTATGAGGCACATATCGAGAGGTGAAGATTATCTGAACCATGGAAAATTAGTTCTTGCATCAGAAGAAGCACAGAAAGCTATGGAAATAAATCAGAAACATTATGCTCCTTATTTATTGCTTGGGAAAATATATATAGCACAGAAACAATATGGCCTTGCCATTGATAAACTCAGGACTTCTGATGAATTATCTCCTGATTCGATAGAGATTTATTATTACACTGCTATTGCCTATAGAGGTAAAGGTGAATTCATTAAAGCACTGGCAAAATTTGATAAGGCCATAGCTCTTGAGGAAAGATCGGAAGACAGGAAATGGGGTAAGAAACTTACAGAGGCAAAATTTGATACCTATATAGAATATGGAAAATTATTACAGTCTAAAGGAAGACTGGAAGAAGGAAAAGAAAAATTTGTAAAAGCCATGTATATAGATCCGAAAAATCCTTACCCTCATTATTATCTGGTAGGATTATATATAGATATGGACCGCTTTGATCTTGCCCTGGAAGAAGCTAAAAATACTATAAAACTTAAAACTACTCTCGGTGCAGATGCTTTTTATAAGCTTGCAGGAGCCTGTAAAGATAAAGCCCTCGGTAAAGAAGGCCCTGAGATGTACAGGACTTTCACGAAGAAACTCGGTGAAATGATTGAAAAAGAGAGTAATATAATTGTGAGGGAATTGCTCAGACAGATAAGAAATTTTTCTGAAAATGAGCTAAAGAAAATGGAAAAAGAAAAAAGGTAAAAAAACATGGAAAAAAACAATGAAAAGAGAAAATTTTTTCTCCTTTCTCTTATTCCTATGGCAGTTTGCATTATAGTTTATCTCTGTTTAAAACTACTATCAGGGGGATTAGATTTTAGAGATATAATATCCATGAATAATCTTTTATACACAGGACTTCTTTTTCCACCTGAATTATGTATAGCATTTATGTTTCTCTCATGCCTCCTTATGGTGCTTTTTATTTTTCTGCCGGTAACAAGCGGCATAAGCTCTGTTATATATACATTACAGATCTGTGCCGCAGGTTATTTTATCATAGAAATATTTTATCACTTCATTCATTTTGCCGTTCCTGTGCCAGTTGGAACTACATGGATTTCCGAATGGATTAAAAACATAAATATATATCTTCTTCACCGTTCACATCAATATATAGGTCTTATATTTATGTTAATAGTATTTTTCCGTACCTCTTCTCAAAGGGAAGGCTCTACATTACATGGGGGAAATATTAATTATATTTCAGGATTTCTTGACCCTAAAAGACCTTTACCATGGAAATATATAGCTCTGAAACTGGCCGGTTATTTTTTTATATTCAGTATTATGGCTTTTCTGCTCAGACATAAAACAGGTGATGTAATAAACAATCTTTATATGGTTGTTCCCCTGTTTCTTGGTGCACTTAATAATTCGTTCATAGAGGAACTTTTATTCAGAGGCATATTTTTGAGCAGCTTTAAATCAGTTATAGATGAGAAATATGCAAATTACCTTCAGGCACTTTTATTTGGCCTTTTCCATTCACAGTTTATATACCTGTCTATTGCCATTTCATCAGGTGACAAGAAAGGATTCCTCTTAGGATTTCTCATTCAGGTGGCTATATTGACTATATATACTTTTATAGGGTGGATCTTCGGAAGAGCGTCACTTGAAACAAAAGGCATAGGCCTTTCTACCTTCATGCATACATGTATTGTCATGGCTATTTATTTGAGTAAAGGACTTGTTTATTAAAGAGGCAACATTTCACAAATTCTTTCTAATCAGGGTAATTTTTTTATCACATCTATTAGTTTTTTGCAATTTTCAATATGCAATAGAGTATTGTCTTTTCTACTTTGACTTGTAAAAAATTTATTTTTATCGTTATAATCTGCTTCATTCCTCAAAGTTTTTAAATCGTAAAGTTTTATTAATTCATTTTGTTTTCCTACAGAGTTTTCTAATAGAGTTCTTATTACTGCTTCATGATAACCTTCTTTACGCTTTTTTCCTCTTTTTATTATTGTCCGAAATTTAATCTTAATATTATTTCTTTTAAATAAATATATCTCAGCATGGCAAAATACTGCATAATATGCTCTACTTATAGCATTTCTGCATTTTGCTTCTTCATCTGGTTCTTGATCAGGTATCTCTTCTATAGTTTTCTGAGCAACATATATGTATTGTATCCAGTCAAAACTCATATAAACTCCAGGTGTATAATAAATTTGCTTATTTCGTCATGAGAGAATTCATTGTATAATTTCTCATATAACATATCAAGTTTATTTGAAACGTCAATAGGTTCCATATCTTTTATGTAAATACCTAAAATAAGATTTTCACCATCTATATGATCATCTAGTATATAAAGCTTTATATTTTGAACATTAAATAATTTATAAGCAATATCACAAGCTTTTAGTAAAATATCAATTGAAATATTATAATAACGGATATAATCATATACATCTATTTCATTTTCAATCTGTATTTTATCTTTTAGATTATTAAGTTGCTCTTCTATTTTATTTTCAATTTTATCTTTTTCTAAGTCTATATGTATTATTTTTCCTCCTACTGTTATAGTAAGCTCGGCTTTATTTACTTCTAATTCTTGCACCATACCTTTTTTTATCAATTGTTCCATCATATATTTATATAAATATTCACTTGATAATATTTCTACGCTTCTTTTTTTAGTGTATGGATATTCAGGAACATATTCTGAACTTATAAATAAATTATAATGAGGGAAATGCTGAACCCCTGAAGTTTTAGTGTTTTTATTATGCTGCTGCCATAAATTTTTTATATAAGTATCTTTCTCTTGTGGTATCATTATTAAATAAACCTCGTTTCCAGGTTACCTTCTTTTATAACTTTTAAAAAACTTCCAACTAATAATTTATGAGCATTCTTAGCCCAGGTAATAATTTCTCTTATAGATTCTTTTTTTTCTTTTATATCTAGATTATAGAATGCTATACCAGTTTCCCACATTAAACAGTCTTCTTTTTCCTCTCTTATTTTTCCTCTGCGAAAACTTAAATCAATTATTCCTACTGGTTTGTTAGAGAAAAAAACCGAATGTACGTCTAAATCAAAGGGTAAAAGCCTTGCTTTTGTACCAAAAAATTTATCCTTGATATTTACATCTATATTCATCTTTTCTTTTAAAAAATAAAAAATGTTTTCATTGTTAAAATCAAAACGTAAAGCATTTAAATAACTTAAATTAAATGAATCTATTTTTATTTCTTTTTCCGTTACTACTGGGTAACATTTGAATAAATTTTTTAACATTTCCAATAAATTATCTTCAAATTGTTCCCATTTATAATTATTTCCTGCATCATGTAAAGAAATTATTCCAGGCCCTAATTGAATAGTGGGCCAATCTTTATCATGTTGCTTAAATCTATGTGAAGCAATATAGTCAGGTAATTCATCCGAATTTAAAGTATTCGTTATTTTTTCAAAACAAGGATATTTATCCTTATATATATCATAAAATCTACCCAGTAACACCTCATAAAAAGGATCTATTTTTTCACTTTTTCCTTGTGATAACTCCCAACGTAATTCAAAAACTACTTCTATAAGAGGTGAATTTTCTAGTTTAGGGTTAATCATTTCCTTTTCTCTACTTTCTAATTTTTATATTTCTAATATCATTATAACATACAATGCAATCTTATGAGTAAAGGTCTTGTTTATTAACTAATAAGGTTACAGTTGTTTTTTTTTCGAAAAACCTTTATAATTAAGAATATGTATAAAATCAAAATAATTTTTGTCTGTTTATTATTAATATTTTTATGCGGTTATCTTCTGATCCATGAAAATGTTGCAGAAAGCAGGGATAATATGAACGAAATCAAGATGAATAAAACGAACCTGGCAGATGGCAAAATTTATAAAGTAACAGGGGAAGAAAAAAATACCGGTAAAGATTCCTTCGTGAAATCTTCATCTGTTGATGACCTGTTTGTAAATTTAAAACATCTTAATGACCTTAAAGAAACTCTTACAACTCCGGAAGGGAAAAAAATAAATATCTGGGCTATTTATGCAGATCCTTCTGTGCCGGGAGATCGTAAATCTCCTTACACACACATTGGTGATGAAGATGAAGGACTGGGCTGTGTTGATGATGTGGCCAGGGCAGCTATAACATACATAAAACATTATAAATATAATAATGACCCTGAGAGTTTAAAAATGGCTAAAGAAGCTCTTGATTTTGTAATGTATATGCAGGCTGAAGACGGACAGTTCTATAATTTTGTTTTCCCTGACGGCTCTATAAATAAAGATGGACATACAAGCAAAAAATCTTTCGGACACTGGGCAGTTGAAGGACTCTGGGGTATGTGTGAAGGTTACTGTTTGTTTAAAAATATAGATCCGTCTTATGCCGAAAAGCTTGATAAGCATATACAAAAGTCTCTGACCAATCTTATTCCTTCAAATCCTGATTCACCATTGAAAAGTTATGGTGAATATAAAAATGTAGACGGTCATTCTATGCCTGCCTGGCTTATAGGAGACGGTTCTGATCAATCTTCAATTGCAGTTGCAGGTCTTTCTGCTTATTATAAGGCAAAACCCGATCCCGTAACTAAAGAAATCATAGAAAAATTATGTGACGGAATAATGGAAATGAGAGGAAATGCTCCTGATGAATTTCCATTTGGTTCTTATCTTTCTTCTCTCTGTCCGAATCAGTGGCATGCCTGGGGCAGCAGACAGATGATGGCTTTAGGTAATGCAGGACATGTGCTTGGACGTAAAGACTGGATAGAATCTGCCGAAGGAGAGGCAAACCAGTGGGTAACCCACCTGAACAGCTCAACAGGAATGCTTTTTGGCATGTGCCCTGCACCGATTTTTTATCCCAATCAGGCCTATGGTAATGAAGTTCTTACAGAAGGTTTACTCTCTCTTTATGAAGCTACAGGTAAAGAAGTTTATGCAAAACAGGCAGGCCTTATGGCTTCCTGGCTTACAGGGAATAATACCGGAAAAGAACCGGTCTATGACCAGGAAACAGGCCGTGTATTTGACGGAGTTGACGAAACAAGAGTAAGTTTCGGTTCCGGTGCAGAGTCTACCATCTGTGGTCTTATTGAATTGATGGATGTTATTGAAAATCCTGTGGCAAAAAAATATCTGGATTATAAAGAAATCAGTTCCCATACATTCAGGGTAATTGAAGGAGAAAGCGGCAAACCGATAGAAGGTAAAGTTCCCATAATAATCAGGCAGGATGGCGGAGAAGGAATGTACAGCGGTAAAGCTTTTGCCGAATTGGATAAAGGAGATGTCATGTCCTGGAACCTGAGAATTTCTCACCAGGGAGAATATATTCCATATCTTGTTTACACAGATGGGGCTAAAGGAGAAATTCAATTATCTATTAACGGAAATCCACTTGAAACTTTTGATCTTTCCCATAATTCCAGGGAATTATTAAAACTTAATAAACTTCGTGCAGTAAATTTAAAAGAAGGAAATCATGAGATAAAAATAGCATTTAACAGTGAGTCTCAGGAAGGTAAAACAAATCTGGATGCCATTATACTTCAGCCTGCTATAGAGAACAGATTTTTCCGTAACTCAAAAGGAGAAACACTTGGCATATTTAAGAGTTTTAAGTCAGACACAGTTATGGTTAAATCTTCCTGGCCGGGAGAAAAAGACATGGTTGTAATTCATAACTATGATAAAGATGGAAATGTAACAGGAGAAAAAGAACTGCAGGTCACAGAGAAAAATCAATTGATAGAATTATCTGTAAATCCTTATGGATATTCAATTATAGAAAAAAAATAATCCGGAGTTTCAAGAATATCCTGTAGAATTAAAGACAAAGCCCATATCTATTAAATCTTTATCTGTAAAATACAAATCAAGTAATTCCTTTTCTTTTAATAATTCAGCTGAATAACTACCGCCATTAATGGTTCTGAAAAATAAATAATATTCTCTTGTTTTATATAAATCATTTACTACTTTATGGCTTATAGAAAACACAGGATATAAATCCTCTGTGGCAAGGCCAATAAATTTCTCTTTCCTTGGATTTTGCTTCATCCATTTTACGCGGCGATAAAGTTTTCTTCTTATTTTTTCATTACGCTTACAGGCTATTAGAATAGATTTTGTTTTCATTATTTTACCACCTCTGATTATTGTGATAACAATAGGCAGGAGTAATTTCTATATATGTGCAAAATACCTGCCACAGGGTTTATATATTGAGTAAAAATGTTGTAGAATAAGGAGAAAAAAATTATTTTATAAAATAAAAATTAATAAAAAAACTGGATTATATTAAAAAAAGTGGGGCATTACATATTTCCAGGTCCATTAATGGGGTATGGAATAATGACTGAGACTCTTTTCACTTGATCATCTGAAATACATTCTGTCCTCTTGTATTAATTATCATAATATTCTCCATTGACAGATCCTGAACTGATTTGCAGAGTGTGTCTACTATAGACAAAACCTTTTCATCATCAAATTCATAGTTTTCAGGTAATTTTACAAGTATGGCAGCTACCGGTTTTACTGAATATTCTCCGAGAAAATTTTTTTCAGACCCTGTGAAGTTTACATAAATCTCCTGGACAGGCATGAGAGATGCTAATTTTGTGGCAAGTTTTTTCTCTGTTTCAGGTGATTTTGAGAAAACAAGGTTTGTGGCAAAAGATATTACCGGATCTTCCGATATATTTAAAGCTACATTTTCTACTATGAGTCCCGGAGCAGAAGAGGCAACAAAACTTTTTATTACACTTTTCTGTTCTTTAGTAAATTTATAGCCTGCTTTAGACCTGATATTCACTGCAGCACCTGTTACTAAACCTTCTTCCAGTGTAAAACTTATAAGTGCCATTTTTACTCCGTTAATTCTTGCAAGTTCACTGGCAAGTTTTGCCTCCATACTGGTGGCGGCGAGTACAACACTATTTATAAAGAATAATATTACAACAGACAAAATCAATATTTTTTTCATTTTATACAAACTCCTTCCGTTAGTCAGTGACCAGTGACCAGTGACCAGTGACCGGTTACCGGTAACGGATGATTTATCGTGCAGGTAAGCACACTCGCATCACGCGTCTCACGTCTCACTCCATTACGTCCTTAAATTCTATAGTCCTCTCTCTATTCCTTCCTGTTGGAGATTAATAAAAATCCTGCCTGTTCTTTAAGTATAAAAACAGGTATCTTATAAAAATCTATGAATTCTTCTACATTTAAATCCCCTGTTTCTGCCACACAGAACACATGTTCCTTTGAAGCAAAAAATTCAGACAAATCTTCCCTTGTAAGCAAATATTCAACCTTATGATCAGTATAAAATATAAGGCTTGGATGTAAGTTAACAAAACTCCCTATTCTATCACCTTCTTTAATATGATCATTTATAATCAAAGACAGGCTTTTAACAGGTTTTACCTGATTGAAATATTCACCTGAAGACCATACGAGAAAACTGTAAGAACAGAAAGTCAGTATTATAAAAGCTATAAAAGCAGTTTTTTTGCGATTGAAAAAGATCATAATAGAAGGAATTACTATGGCTAAGGCAAGTATTACAAGAGGAGGGACACAGAAATAAGAGAATCTTTCATAATCTTCGGGAAATTTCATTTTTGCATAGAGAATCGCCAGAAATATTAAAATTCCAAGAGGTAATGAGAGAATAGCAGAAAGTTTAATATATTTCTTTATAGAATTTTCACCGAGATATTTACTCCATATATATCCTGCAATCAATGATAGAGCAGGGAAAAGAGGTATAATATATCTTATTCTTTTCGGTGCGGATATAGAAAATAAAAGAAATACTACCAGAACCCATATGAAGATAAAATTTCTTCTTCCCCACTGATCTTTATCTTTTAACAGTAAAATGATGCCTGGCAGGAGAAATCCCGACCATGGAAGAGAGCCGTATAAAATCGTAATAAAGTGGGTGAAAAAATTATGGGACGGAACAACGGCTCCATCGCCTCTGAAATATCTCTGAAAGGTCAGTTTCATAAATACATTTTCTATAAATATATTGCCATGAAGATAATATTCTATAATATGCCATGGTGCAGCAATCAGGAGAAAAACTGCAATACCTCCTGCAATATGTAACAGATATTTCCTTATATAAGAAAAGAGATTTTTTTTATATTTAATAACAAGAAAAATTCCTGTAATCATACATGGCAGAACTAAACCAACAATGCCTTTTGTCATAACTGCAAGTCCCAGACAGATCCAGAAGAGATAATTAAAGAGTAATTTTCCCGTCCTGGTAAAAACTATGAAACAATAAAAACTCAGGGAAATAAAAAGATTAAGAGGTATATCCATAAGAGGTGAACGGGACTGATAAAAATAGAATAAACCTGTGGAAAAAATTACAGATGATAATAACCCTGTTTTAGAGTCAAATAGCTCACGTCCCGTAAGATATACTACATATACACCTGCTACAGCCATAATGGAATGCCAGATTCTTACGGAAAATTCATTTCTGCCGAAGAGTAGAAAACATATGGCATTTAACCAGTAAATGAGAGGCTGTTTATCATGAAAGACCTGGAAATTCAGATGAGGTGTGAGCCAGTCACCGCTTTTTACCATTTCACTGGCAGCCTGCGCATATCTTGCTTCATCTTCATCTACAAATACTATGTCACCTGCTCTCCAGGTGTAAAGAAAAAGTGACATAAGGAGTATAGCTAAAAGAACAATCTTTTCCTTATATTTATTTGCCTCCAAGCAGTTTCCTCCAGCCGCCCTTTTTCCTGTCATCCATCATTCTTCTGTAGGCTTCCAGTTCATCATCTTTTTCTAAAAGCTTTTGCTGCAGCTCATTATATTCACTTACCCTTTTATCTATTTCAACAGTCAGTTCTGCTATATTATTCTGCAGTTTTCTTATTTCTTTTTCTTTTTTATTTAAATTTTCTTCCAGAATATGGAGAAGTTTATTTTCTTCCTCAAGATATTTTATTTTCATCATTGACTGGGCATATAAAAATTTAACATTATTTAATTCCTGTATTATTTTTGTATTATCTTCTTTTTTTCTCACAGGTTTCTCCGGCTCTCCCATGAGGGATTTTGCTATCTCCTGAAGATTTACCGGCCCTGAAGGAAGATCCTTGACAGAAATAAAAGCATCTTCTATTTCTCTTGCCACACCTGAAAGAATATTTATGCTTGATGAAGAAACTGAAGATTTACTTCTGCCGCCCTTAAAATCTTTAAGATTACTGCGGACATTAGATAATTTTTTCTCCAGTTTTATTTTGTTATTTTCTCTTTCTGTTATATCAAAAAGAAATTCTCCCGATTTACTGCATTCTATACACATAGTTTTTACGACATTATATATTACGTCATTTTCCGGGAGTTTTTCTCTGAGGAGAACCTGATATTTTCCACCGCATGGGCAGCTGTATTTCATTATATAGTTATTTTCAAATTCTTCACTTTCTGCAGAGATTATGAAATTAAATTGATCTTTCATGTTTAAAGCTCCAGTTTTTTATCAGTGAGCAGTGACCAGTGACCAGTGACCAGTTATCAGTTATCAGAATATTACCATGTAATAAATTACATTCACCCTTCATTCCTCACTCTTCACTCTTCACAGGGCGAACCTCTGTGTTCGCCCCTACTGTTCACCCTTCACTATAGTAGAGATTATCGAATAACTGCAGGGATTTTCTTATTTTCACATCTGCTTTTTCCGCTATTTTAAGTCCTTCGGTTAAATGTTCCTGCGGCCCCCAGTCACACTCTTCGGCATGGAATGAATAGGAAATACCCATGATATGATCTATATAATATCTCATTTCATCAATAGCTTCAAGAAATAATTCCCCTCCGTCTATACAGTAATTATACTGAAGTTTGACCTGTTTTTCCACATCAGGCTCTATATGTTCTTCATCTATATTTATATTTTTTGTTACTTTATAAAGGGAATCAGAAATCTTTCTTTCAAAAAAATCAAGAGAACTATCAAATTGCTTCAATGTAAGTTCATAATGCTCAAACATCCCGGGGGCAGTAAGTTTTTGAACAAAAAGATTCAATATTTCAAAGGTCAGTGACCTTTTTTCTTTAGGTTCTTCCCATTCTGAAGAAAAACCTCCAGAATCATTGGTGGAGTAAGGTGAAAGATTATAGCTCATAAAAAAATTATTAAGAAGTTAACCTCAATGAAGAAGTCCTTCTGTTTTACCTGTATTTTATTTACTTAAAAAGGAATTTTTTATTATCCTCTTTTTTCTAAAACCATTTCTACTGCTTCTGCTATGGGTTTATCCAGTTCCGATGCTTTTCTTGCCAGATCTTCTCCTGAAATAGATCTTGCTGCCACTCCTACCTGACTCACAATAGAATCCTCTGTTTCGGGTTTTACGGGAGCCACAGGTGCAGAAGACTTTACGTCTGTTACCTCCGGGCTTTCAGTTTTAACACTTTTAACCTGTCCTGCCTGCAGTACACTTTTTTGTCCTATTCTGTCTATATTCATAACTACTCCTTTCTATAATAATTGTGACGCGTGACCCGTGACGCGTAAGATATGACCTGTTATTTAAGATTGTTATAAAATTGACTGTAATTATATTCACTTCAATAAAATTATTTTATCATAAAATTTTCACATATACAATCATGGAAGATTACATTTAAAAATGACAGGTAATTTTATATAAGATGGAAAAAGAAATTTATTATAGAATATTCAGAGTGAATAGTGAAAGGTGAAAAGTGAATAGAATAAGATATTACCTAGCATTCACTATTCACTACTCACTATTCACTACTTATAGATTGTTATAAAATTATCTACAATTTCCAGTATAAGTGAATCTACCTGTCATAAAAAACACAATCAAAAAATAGTAGTAAATTATCGAAATTTCTGTTAAAATATTTTTATAATGTAAAATTTTGAAAATTTTATAGTCACTATATACTGTGACGCATCACGCATCACGCATCACGCGTTACGCATTGTAACGCATAAAAAGGAGATAAATTATGGAAAAAAGATCTTATCCTGTTAAAAATTTCCCTGTAATGCAGCTGGCTTCATCCCTTGATACATGGTATCAATCCATTGGTTTTGAAACACAGATGTTAAAAACCCAGTTTGGAGGATTAATAATTCAGGCAAGAAAAGAAGGTTTTTTAAGAACAGTTGTGGGTATGTCCTCTGCAATAACTGTATCAGTCAATCAACAGGATGCATATTTACTTGTAGAAGTCGGAGGAGCCAACTGGGCCGATAAGGCAGGAGCTGCCGCCATAGGTTATATAGTATTCTGGCCTACCCTTATATCTGCCGGTTTCGGCGTATATGAACAGAGTAAACTCATAAAACAGACATGGGATGTTATTCATAGATATATAAGCACCTATACTTCAGGCGGAGTTCCAGTAGAACCCTATCCTGTCATTGTTCCCACACCTGCACCATTCTATGCACCACCACCTCCTCCGCCGCCACCGTCATATCAGGCGCCTCCCCCATATCAGGCTCCTCCTCAGTCTTCCGTACCTCCGCCTACTGCCATGATAGACGAAGCTTCCATTATTGCTGCAACTACTCTTCTTTCCGAAGGAGAAGCCTGGGGACGTCTTGTAGTTGACAGCGGAACCCATGCAGGTGAAAGCTTTGAACTGAAACTGCCCCTCGTAAGTATTGGCCGTAATCCGGAATGTAATATTATTCTGAACAAAGATGAAACAGTATCACGTAATCATGCCTATATTTACCTTAAAGAAGGTGAAGTGGTAGTTTCAGACCAGGGAAGCAAACATGGAACATTTATCAATGAACAGCCTGTTACTACCGCTTTTATTAGAGACACTTCCATATTGCAGATAGGTAAAACCATTATGAGATTTTATCTCGTAAAAAAGTGAGTAGTGAGTAGTGAAAAGTGAAAAGTGAAAAGTGAAAAGTGAGTAGTGAGTAGTGAATCTATATCTTCTACTCACTGCTCTGTTCCTGTGATTAAAAAAAATAACATAATGAAAAAACTTGATAAAATCCACCACAGACATATAATTTCTTTTACAGAAGAAAACTATAAAAATACTGTGCCTCTCTTTTTTCTGAGGAACAATCTCTGTGACATATATACGGAAGAAGATGTCTCTGAAGGTTTTCTCCTGGTACCTTTCGGAGAATTAAAGGATCTCTATCTTTTCGGCAGCTTTAAGCAGGAAAAACTTAAAAATTTCCTTCTCAAGTTAGAAGATAGAAGAACCCTTCTGTGTGATACTGACCTTAAATCCCCTGTGATGGCCACAGGTGTTTTCAGGCATGTAATAAAAAATATAATCTATTCTTTTAAAGACAGACATGAAGATTTTTTATCTTTTCCCTGTGAAGTGCAGAAACTTTCTATTGAAAACAGATCTGATTTTGCTCTTCTTCCACGTGATGCCTCTTTTATTTTCAAGAATTTTCTTTCTCCAGACAGGTTTTTAACAGATGGTCTTTCTTATGCCATTTTCGACCAGAACAGGATAATTTCCTGTGCCGGCACCTATGCCATATCAGACAGATATGCAGATATATGTGTTTATACAGTGCCATGGCAGAGGAGAAAAAACGCTTCATATAAATGCGCCATGGCACTTATAAAGGAATTATTTCTCATGAATAAATGCCCCACATGGACTGCCGACGAATGCCATGAACCTTCAAGAAAACTCGCGGAAAAACTCGGCATGGTTGAAGTAGACGAGATTTGCTGTTTTTATTGACCTCAGAATCCACCATCTATTGATTTTTTTCATAAAATCATTATAATAGACAACATAGTATACATTACAATCTATTTTACTTTTAATTAAAGATATAAATTCATTTAAAAAAAATGAAAAATCTTAATTTCTATTAAAACAAACAAAAAATAACTTTTAAAAATCAAGTATACTAAAAATATATTACAGGAGGAATATTAAAATGAAAATTGATGCAAAACAAACCTACAGCCTTATGGATAATAATAAAAAGGTAGACGTTCATCAAAAGAGAGAAAAAATGGCAGAAGCAATAGACACAGATAAAGATTATTTTATTCAGGATACGGAAATAAAGGATTATTTATTGAAACAGGGCATTACAATGGGAGCAGAAGCCATAATTGAAAATCTTCCTGAAATAGTACAGGATTTCAAACACGATCTACAATGCAAACGCCTTCCTCAGATGAAAGACTATCACTCCTATGAACAGGTAATAGAAGGGCTTAAAGAACTCGAAGCAAAATATCCTTCTCTTGCTCAGACCTTTTCTCTGGGTAAAACAGTGGAAGGCAGAGAACTTATGGCGCTAAAAATAAGCGGAAATGTAAAAGGTGATACTTCAGATAAGCCTGGCGTTCTTTTCGTAGGCTGTGTTCATTCCTACGAATGGCCCGCCATGGAAGCACCTTTCAGAATGGCAGGGACTATACTTGAAAATTATGATAAAGATGAAGAGACAAAGAAAAGAATTGATAATGCAGAAATATGGATAATGCCTCTTGCCAATCCTGACGGATATGAATATAGCAGAAATGAATACAGTTTCTGGAGAAAAAACCGTAATCCCATAACAGAGTCAGATGTACCTCAGGCTATAGCAGAAGGAATAAAACCAGATGAAAATGGTGTTCTTTCCTATGGAGTAGATCTTAATAGAAATCATTATGACGGGAATCCTGAACACATGTGGCTCTACAGGCTTGATGGGGATAAGCCTGACAGTATAACAGATGATTTCGGAGTAACGAGTGATGATCCCAGGAAAGATTCTTACAGAGGCCCTTCGGGAGCATCTGAAAATGAAACAAAAGCAGTAAGAGATATATGGCTGAACAGGCCAAATATAAAAGCCATAGTGGATCATCATACCTATGGTAAAGATATACTTTATCCATGGGGAATAAAACATGAAGCAGTTGAAAATCTGGAGACTTATAAAGAAATAAGCCAGAAAATGTGCGATTCCATAAAGGATGATACATATAAACCCTTCCAGGCAATAGGTTATCTTCCTGCCACAGGAACTTCTGAAGATGAGGCTCAGATAAACGGGAGGCTTGGCCTTGTCTTTGAAGTAGGAGCGAGCTATCATCCACCGGAAGAAGAACTGAATAAGATATGTGCAGATACCTGTAATGCAAACATGACTCTTGTGGACTGGCTTATAGAACATAAAGAACAGGTAATGAAAAAGGAAGAGAAAAATTATAACCTGCCGGGACAGCTAAATATATAGATAAGAAAAAGCCTGGTTGAACAGACCGGCCCTTCGAGTAGAGACGTTTTATTAAATTTAGGTGTTGGGTTTTAGGTTTTAGGTGTTGGGTTTTTAATCTTCCTAACCCAACACCCAACACCCATAACCCTTAACCCTTAAAACTAGACTTTACGCCATAAAAAATGAAAATTCCTATACTCTCAAGGTTATTTATAACCCCTCAATACATGTAACAGTTCCTTCTCATACTTACAGTTCCTGAAAAGAAGGTCATTTACCTCTTCAAAAGGAAGGCCTTCAAAGAGAAGTTTCCCTGTAAGGTCTCTTGCAGCATCAAAGGATATGAGCTCATTATGATTGGCCATGCCTATTTCAGATGCCAGCCTCGCTCTGTGGTCATTTACTTCTACCATTCTCTTATCTTTCGGATTTTTTCCGTTAAAGAGTATTATATTATAATATCCTCCTACACCGAAATTTCTATCACATGCCATATTCAAAGCTTTCACCATAGTAAGGGTTCCTTCCAGGGGATCAATATTTCCTCTTTTTTCCTGAGGAGATTTTTCCGAGAGAAATTCACTCAGGTAAAGCTGCATCATATCAGACCCTGAACCTCCTGCCGCATAGGCTATATCAACCTGTTCTTTAAACATTCTCCATATGGAAAATTGAAATATGCGAAAACCAGTGGTGTCATCATAACCAGCAAGGACTCCTGCATTCATAAAGACTGATTTTGCCTCGGGAATAGAGCCTTTCCATGTCATGAATTTCTGACAGTCCTCAAGTATTTCTTTATCTTTCAGTTCTATATTCTTTCCGTTTCTTTCATAAGTTCCTGCCATGTAATCATTGCAATCAAAACCGTAGAGGGCCTTCAGCTGCTGTGATATATGGCTATGTTTCATGCCTGTAACTATACTGTATACCAGTTCTGACAGATCTTCCATTGTCTTAAAATTTTCAGGGATTTTTCCGTCATTCTTTTCTTTTAAATCTCTATATTCTTCATGAAGTCTTCTGGAAATGGTAAATTTTATCTCATCACCTATGGTGGAAGTGCCGGTATTGCCATAGGCAGCTACAAGACCCATTTCATCAATAATTTCCTGAGGAATAACAGGTTTTATTTTATCCGATACGAAAACCTTCATATCTTCGGGATTCCAGCTTCTCTGCTCATCACATATCATAATGCCCGAGTAATCGTTAAATCTTAATGCATTTATAGAAGTCATAATTTGTATCCTTTCCAGGTAATTTAGATAAAGATTATTTTATTACTTTGTCTGTGTAAAATCAATAGAAAATAAGCAATTTATTTGAAATTACTTTATTTCTTAAAAGACGGAATATCTTTCGGTTTCCATGAATGATCTGTTAAATATTTAAATACTCCTTCCCTGCCTCTTACCTCTTCTACTGCAAGGAAAAGCTCCAGACCTTTCAGATAATCTTTTTCACTTCTTGGTATGAAACAGGTGCCTTCATAGTAATATCTTACCCATTCGGCAAAACCTTCTGATATGAGAGGATCGAATTCACTTTTTCCTGTGTATCTGTAATGCCATGCATGACCGTATTCATGGGCCAGAATGCCTTTGAAATACTCTTCAATCCTTCCCTGGTAGAGGACATATATAACACTTCCGCCCTGTTCATTTACACAGAAACTTGTAGCCTCATATCCATAAGACCCTCCGTAGATGGCATACATTTCTCCCACTTCACTTCTTGAAGGAAGATTTATTATTTCCTGCACTGCCGAAGGTCTCATATTAAGTTTTTCATAGAGTTTCATTATGATTTCGTCGAAAATCATGTTTATATTTCTGTCTCTGCCATGTTTTACATAGGTAGAAGGCTGATTTTCAACGTAATTTACAGAGGAAGTATAAAGGGAATTTGACACGGAAGGATCACACACGAGTATTGTGTCTATTAATCCCTTATCTGTGGTGGAACAGAAGATAAGTCCGCTGTAAGGAGGACTGTAGGCCTCTGTAGTTCCTCCTATAGTGTTAACCTTCTGATATCTTCTCAATTTCTCTATAGAAGAACCGACACCAAGACCTCCCTGTGTTCTTATATCGGGAGTATTTATCCATATATATTTAACCCTCTCTCCGTCGAAATCTATTGTAAGGGAATTTAAAAGTTTTATGTTATCCAGTTTTATGAGATCTGACCTGGCCATACCTGTTTTAAGATAGGACTTACCGTTATGAGAATAGAAAATACCACATTTTTTCAAATAAAAGGTATTTTTTGACAGGCCGTACGATGTAAGGGAAACTATGATTGTCAGTAATGTA
>Ga0351886_10238_pt1 | contig 23931 bp, 18 predicted proteins | sample TotcelFGM3001L14_FD_206761 | JGI IMG/M metagenome (GOLD analysis project Ga0351886, IMG submission 206761) | Enriched cells from coal bed in the Powder River Basin, Montana, United States - Total cells FGM rep3 HSBNCT.FGM.300.1.L14 ... | reverse complement strand
TGAGAATGTTGCCGGGTTCTTCAATAATCTTTACAGGTGGGACATATGAGAGAAAGAAAAATCAGGAGAAGGAGATACTTGAAAAAGGGCGGGATTCGAACAATCGGCAAAATACTCTTTTAACAAAAGGATATTCTGGGTGGCCATCCAAAACGGAACGCAAAACGAACAAAATAACGAATAAAATGAACAAAATATTGCCCTCCGCATGGGGCTTTTTTGAGTCGATTTGATCCAGAGGCTCACTCTCAAAGTTCTGCGTCATCATCTATGCAATTTTCAAAGTTCAGCGCTCTGTGATACACTTGTTTCATAAAACTAAATGCTTTCAAGAACCTGAGATGTGATATGAATAATTAGGATAGCCAATTTGGAGCGACACAATGGGTTTGAGGATAAACAACTGTGCTGACATTTTGGGAAGTTTGAAGTCATTTATGAAATCAGCTTCATTTCGCAAAAGACGAATATTGTTTGTGTGCGGCAAACTCGGAATGGACGAGCTTCTGCGATGAGAGAACGCGCCGCAGGCGGGAATAATGCGGATTGACAATGAGCGAACAATATATGAACTTGGGAAATAGTAAATGATAAGCCGGATAGCGGCAGTTTCAATGTTATGGTTGTTGGTCGCGATGGTTTTTTCAACTGGCGCGTCGCGGGCTGCGGAAGGGGATAGCTCCGGGGTCTCATTCGAGATAGTTCCGATATGGTCTCATGTGCATTCGACAATCGAGGGCGACGATGGAAGCGTTTCGCCGGATGGAATAAAAAAGCATATGCAATCCGACGGCTACAAGGGGCTTATACTGACACCGCACACAAGAGAAAAGCTTCATTTTCCGGAAGTTCGAGAGTGGGCCGACAGGTTGAACGCGCCTGATTTTGTCGTGGTCGCGGGCCGCGAGGTGGCAGCCAGAGTTGTCACGGAAGTAGCGCAGGGGGAAAGGCCGCTGTGTCACATGGTAGCGTTGGGAGACTCGGACGATATTCTCGCGCGAGACAACGTTTTCACTGACGAGCAACTAACCGAACAACTGGCGAAGCTTGACGAAGAATCCGCTTTCTACTGGTGGGGTCACCCATGGACTTGTCCGCAATGGATTCCTTACGCAAACTTGTTTTATGGAATAGAGATGTTCAACGGAGCCACTGAAGCTTCCTACAATGTCTCAAAGAACGCGTATTTTGGCGCTCTTAGATCCGGGAAGAATCTTTTTGTGACTTCGGGCATTGATATGCATGTGCTTGCGCAAGCGCTCATCGGCGACTATTACACTTATGTGATTCCGGACGAATTTACGCGAAAGTCCCTCGCGGAGGCAATGACCGCCGGACACACCATCGCGGGATTTAACGCAAAAGTTCTATTCATAAACAGGCGACCGTCGTTTGAGTTCGCGCCGGTTTCTGACGGCAATGTGACTATTTCGGGCGGGTTGGCCATCAAGCCGTTGCCCGGCGTAAAGTTAAAACTTGTCATCCACAAAAACGGCGCAGAATATACGCCGAGCGTTCCGCCCGAACTGACACTAAAAGGAAAATCGTCAAAGGGGTACGCGCCGCACGAGATGAAGTTCAGCGACACACTGACGTCGGGCGAGTCGGCCTGCTATGTTTTTGAGATTCCCCGCCACATGATATCGTCGCCGTACTGTTTCAAAGCGGAGAAGTGAATAAGACTGCCGCGCTGTTTCCGGGGCAGACAGACGGGGCCTCCATACAAGAATTAAATCATGTTCCCGGATAAGACAGTGAAGCTGTGCAGACCGTATATCAATCCGATGTTCGGAGAGAAGACGCGGCTAGTCCGGGCGGTATGAAATATGGCTGATCAATTCGGCCCCCTGAACTCAACTATTATTTCACTATTAAATCAATTTTGGGATGGGAGAAAGCGGATCGGTTCCGGAGACGTTTTTGCCGTCGGCTGACCATTAGAGTTTTGGTTGTTGAAAACTACGCAATGCGCATGCATCGGGCGCGTGCGAGGTTTGCGTCGTAGTGAGCGCGCTCGACCTAGCGGCGGCGCAGGGCATCGTCTTCGTCGATGTTGTTGCCATGTATGTTCCGGCACAGGAACTGCCGAAGTTTTATCTTCAATGTGATTCAGCGTGTTTCCTGTTTGACAACATCACATGAAGACATGGCATTAAGAAAAGCGCGACTAACATTTCCATGCCGAGTCCGCCGAGGGCAGCGACCGCCATGGGCTGGAGCATATCGCCGCCTTCCTCAAGGTTCAGGGCGAGAGGGAGAAATCCCATCATGGTCGACACCGTCGTCAAAAGGCGCGGCCTCAGACGGATTTTCGCGGCGTCGATAACAGCCCGACGCGATGTCATTCCCTGTTGTTTCTGAAGGTCAGTTGCATAGGTCAGGAGCAGGACGCCGTCGTTAACCGTTGCCGCCACTACGACCAGAATGCCGATAATAACAGTGGCTCCCATCGGCAGGTTCACAATGTACATAAGGAAAACAGCGCCCGTCAGGCATGCCGGTATACTGCCCAGAATCAGGCTAGGCAGTTTCAGGCTGTTGAATTGCACGGTCAGGACAATGAAGAAGAAGAACAATGCGAAAGCGAGAACTGACATGACCGTATTTTTCATGTCGGACATCATGTAGACTCTTCCGCCGAAGTCGAATTCGTAGCCTGCGGGCCAGTCCATCACGGCCATAACTTTGCGCAGGTCTTTCACGGCGCCCCGCCGTATCTGTTCCCTGTACATCCGCTTCCACTGTGATTTGCTTGATCTGATTCTCCCGGATAATTTCCACGGGGCCTGTCGACGGAAGCAGCGCGGCAACGACCGCATTGATCCGATCTTCAACCGCATCCGTAACTCGATTGTCTCCTAGGACGAAATTGAGGAATCACGGGGGTTCGCGCAATCGGCGGCGGAAAAAGCGGCGCAGACGAAGATGAAATAAGACTACCGGTGAACGCCTTCATCGGACAGGCAGGGTTGAGAGCCAGTAAAAATCAAAAAAACTCCGCGAAACGAAAACCCAGAGACCCGAGGCTGCCAGCGCCGGGCGCCGTAATCCATAAATATTACAAGGGGCGAAATTGCCTTGTAACGGTTCTGGATAAAGGATTCGAATATGAAGGCGCCTGCCACAAATCCCTGTCTGCTGTCGCAAACGAGATAACCGGCTCCCACTGGAACGGATTCGAGTTCTTTGGGTTGAAAGCATTCCCGAGAGAAACAGAATAAATTTTCTCCGAACGACCGATAACGTCTGAAAGTGTCACGCCCCGCTGTTATGATGTTTGGCGTGGATGCGTAAACTCTCAAAAAGAGAGAGCTTGCTTTGTGCGGCGTGTCATGGAAACTGTCACCCTGCTGCGATAATGCAGACAAAAATACGGGAGGCAAAAGACATGGCGCAAACAAGTATGATAGCCCGCATCAACGCACTGCGGGGAATGACGGTTGGAGAACTCAGAAAGATGTATCGCGAGGGTTTCGGGGAGGAAACCCGTTCCGGGAACCGGGAATGGCTGTGGCGGCGGGTCGCGTGGCGAATCCAGGAGATCGAGTATGGCGGCCTATCGGCAAAGACGCTGAGACGCGCGGGGAAAATCGCCGATGTGGCCGATGTAAGAAAAGTGGTTCCGAAACAAGCGTTTGACGATCTGATGGCGGAAGCCGAAAACGGAAATGGCAACTACAACCCGGCGAAAGCAAAGAGAAAAAAGGGCCCGGCGCCCGGCACGCTTCTGAGCCGGGAATATAAGGGAGAAGATTACACCGTGAAAGCGCTGAGCAAAGGATTCGAATATGACGGCCGCGTTTTCAGGTCACATTAAAAGCTTGAAAACAACCGTCGACCAATGTGAAGGCGTGGTTGTGGCGAGACGCGCGGCAAGTTTTTCGCGAGGTTGCGCAGGAGAAAGTTGTGTGTTACATTTTTGTGGGCTTTTTCACAAGCCTTGTCTGAAACAGGAGCTAAACAAATTCAATAATATGGAGGAATGTTCAATGGGCAAGTTCGAAGATGTGGTCATTGTCAGCGGCGCTCGCACTCCGATAGGGTCTTTCGGAGGCATTTTCAAGAACGTGATGGCGGCGGATCTCGGAGTGGTCGCTGTCAAAGAAGCAATCAAAAGAGCCGGGCTGGAAAGCGACATGGGCATTATCGACGATGTTATCATGGGCTGTTGCATGATGAGGTCGGACGAGATCAATATCGCGAGATGCGTGTCTCTGAAAGCCGGGATTCCGTTCACCGTTCCGGCGATGAGCATACAGAGGCAGTGCAGCAGCGGCATGCAGGCTATGGTGTGCGGGATGCAGCAGATTCAGACCGGCGAGAGCGAAATAGTTCTTGCAGGCGGGGTGGAAGGCATGAGCCACGTGCCGTACGTGCTGAAGGACATGAGATGGGGAGCCCGCATGAGAAATGTGACGGCCACCGACGCGCTCACCGAGGGCCTGACCGACCCGCTGGGCGGCTTCATGATGGGAATCACCGCGGAGAACCTTGCTGAAAAGTATAACATCACCCGCGAGGAGCAGGACGAACTGGCGTTGACCAGCCAGATGCGCGCGGCCAGCGCAATTAAGGAAGGCCGCTTCAAAGACGAAATCGTTCCGGTTGTAGTGAAAGATAGAAAAGGCGAGAAGGTTATGGACACCGACGAGCATCCGAAGCCGGAAACAACGATGGAAACCCTCTCGAAACTCAAACCGGCGTTCAAGAAGGACGGAACGGTCACGGCGGGCAACTCTTCCGGCATAAACGACGGAGCCTGCGCTGTAATCCTGATGAGCGCATCAAGAGCGGAGAAACTCGGATTGAAGCCGATGGCGCGCATTGTGTCGCACGCTGCGGCGGGCGTTGAGCCTGAGTTGATGGGATACGGCCCGGTCCCCGCGACGAAGAAAGCTCTTGAGCGCGCGGGATGGAAGCTCGAAGACGCCCAGCTTATCGAGGTGAACGAGGCGTTCGCGGCTCAATATCTGGCTTGCGAGAAACTCCTCGGACTGAACAGAGAGATAACCAATGTGAACGGCAGCGGAGTGGCTCTCGGACATCCTGTGGGATGCACCGGAGCGCGCATTGTCATCAGCCTTGTTTATGAATTGAAGAGACGCGCTCTGCAGAAAGGGTTCGCCTCTCTATGCGTGGGCGGCGGCATGGGCAAGACGATGTGTGTGGAAGTTCTTTGAGAGCAGCGATAACGGACTGATTTATTGTCCTGATTTTCGACGGCAATCAAGCGCCCGGCGATGTTTCCACCGGGCGCTTTTTTCGTTATTGCCTTATCTGACGTATTTTTATAAACTCTTGCCATGGCGTCTGACAGCGTGAGCATAAGGGAAATGAGAATCGACGATTATGATGCGATCGTCGGACTCTGGCAACGGTCGGGGTTGACTTTCCGGCAGGCGGGACGCGACTCGCTGGATTCATTTAAAAGACAACTAGAAACACAAGGCACGCTGATGCACGTCGCCGAACAGGACGGAGAGATAGTCGGAGTGGCCGTAGGCAGCCATGACTCACGCAAAGGTTGGATCAACAGGCTGGCGGTTGAGCCGTCGCAAAGGAACAAAGGCGTCGCTTCGGCTCTCGTCAAAGCTTTGGAGGACGGTTTTCGCGAGTTTGGCCTTCCGGTCTATTCGGCTTTGATTTCAAGCGGGAACAAAGGTTCCATCTCTCTATTCAATGGCTTGGGATACTCATGCGACGAGGATGTGAAGTATTTCTCCAAGCGGCTCGGCGATGATCTGTAACGCCTGATGATTTAAACATTTCCCGAATATCATTGAAAACGGCGTTGTGAATGCGAACGTCCAAGCCGGTTTTTAGAAGATTGTGTTGTCTGCGAAAGTGGGCTGATTGCAATATAGTCCGCTATTCATCAAAATAATGTAATCATTTCGAGCTGGTCTTGTTCAGGCTCGGTCGCGGGAACTGGGAAATTGTTATTTAACTCTTATGTGTTCATATTCGTTTTCCTGCCGCTGACGCTTGCGGTTTATTATTATGCTGGGAAGCGTGGGGATATCGGGCGGCCGGTCGCTGTTCTCGGCGCGGCTTCTCTCGTGTTCTATTCATGGTGGGATTACCGCTACTTGTCGCTGCTGCTAATTTCCATCGCGTTCAATTTCATTGTCGGCAGGGGAATCGAGAAGTTGAGGGGCAGGGTTTTAATCGTGGTCGGGATAGCCGGCGATCTGGCGTTGCTAGGCTATTTCAAATACGCAAATTTTTTCGTCGATTCGGTCAACGTCGCTTTCGGAGTGGACATCGGGCTCGCGAAGATAGCGTTGCCGCTCGGCATCTCATTTTTTACATTCACCCAGATCGCATATCTTGTCGACGCGAACAGGGGAGAGACAAAAGGCTATGGTTTTCGGGAGTATCTACTGTTCGTGACGTTGTTTCCCCATCTTATTGCCGGGCCGATTCTTTATCATAAAAGCATGATTTCCCAGTTTAGAGATTCCCGCGCGTTTTCATTTTCTTGGGAGTCGATGTCGAAAGGAACCGCGCTTTTCGCGATGGGGCTTTTCAAAAAAACAATGATAGCGGACAATCTGGCCCCGTTCGCGGCGTTCGCTTTCAACGCTCCCGGAGAGATGACGGCTCTTGACGCGTGGCAGGGGGCTTTGGCTTACACGTTCCAGTTGTATTTTGACTTCTCAGCCTACTCCGAAATGGCAATCGGGCTGGGATTGATGCTGAACATGAAACTGCCGGTTAATTTCGATTCACCGTACAAGTCGAAATCCATAATCGAGTTCTGGCGCAGGTGGCATATAACTTTGTCGTTCTTTTTAAAGAATTACCTATATATTCCGCTTGGAGGGAACCGGCGCGGCGAGTTCAGGAAGATGGTCAACATATTCATCACGATGCTACTGGGCGGACTCTGGCACGGGGCAGGGTGGACGTTTGTTTTCTGGGGCTGTCTGCACGGCGTTTATCTTGTCGTGAACCATTCGTTCAGAAAAATTTCAATCAAGTCTCCGGCGGCTCTCTCTTGGTTCCTGACATTTCTGAGCGTCGTCGTCGCTTGGGTTTTTTTCAGGTCGTCCTCAATGTCAGACGCGTTTAGAATGATCGCGTCGATGGCCGGGTCGAATGGGATTGTGCTTCCTTATGAATTTTTCGGCAGGTTCGATTTTATTCCTGCCGCTTATGTGGGGGAACTGAGGTTCGGACTGAGAGGGCTTATATTTGTCGCTTTCTGCGGCGCGCTCTGCGTGTTGCCGAATCCGACGAGACTGATCGAGAGGTTCAAGCCGGACGCCCGATGGACGTTCGCAACGATTATTCTGCTGGCGGCGTCGTTGTTTTCTTTCAATAAAGTGAGCGAGTTTTTGTATTTTCAGTTTTGATGCGGGGCGCGGCCTCCCGGCTTGCGGTTGGAAATGATGAGACCGAAAAACGAACATAAAAGGTTTTTCTTAAACGTCATGCTCGGATTGGCGGCGCTGTTTTCCGCCGTAGGAGCTTTTAATTATGCGCTAGACCCGTTCAAGATGAACATGCAGTTTGAATTCGGGTTGCCTCGCGACACAGTTTCGGCACAAGCCAACCCGCAGTTGCTTAAAATAATTCAGTTTGACAGGAAACCATGTCGCAATATTATCCTCGGCGACTCCAGAGGAAACGCGTTCGCAACGGAAGTTGTCGAAGAGTTGACCGGCGAGGAATATTTCAATTTTTCATTTCACGGCAGTTCGCCCTCCGAAGCGCGCGACATTCTACAGAGGGCGGCCGGATCAAGCTCGTTGAAAAATGTTTATATGGCGGTCAATTTCGATTATATGGGCAGGAACGAGTTGCGAGACTCGGTGGCGCAGGCCGCTAGGACAGCCGACAATCCGTTGATATATTATTTTTCAATCTTCACCTCGAGGATTGCCGCGAGAAACCTTGCGGACTTGTTGAGAAACAAAGAAGCGACTCCGTCGAATCCGCCGCCAAGAAGCCAAGACGAACACTGGCGTTTCATGCTCGAAAAGCGCGGCTCGCTCATATTCAGGAATATGACTTATCCGAACCGGAACCTTGAAATATTAAAAGATATTAAACACATCTGCGAAACTGAGGGCGCGCGTCTGGTTTTCATCATTCCGCCTACACACGCGGATTTTAGAAACCTGATCGGCGAGCACGGGCTTACGGACGGCTTCACGCGGTTCAAGGCGGACCTAGCCGCAATATCTGAAACAGCGGACTGTGATTTCGACGGCGAGTTGACCGAAGACAGGAATAATTTTTCCGATCCTACGCACGTCACGAAGGAAACAATTGAAATAATCGCAAAGGATGTTTTTACCGGGGAATACGCTATCTGTCGTAATGCGGGGATGTGAAAACCGCATTTTTCAATTACTTTAAATCGAAAGTTATTAAAAACTTTAAAACTATTAACTTTTAAGAAGAATCGCCGATAACAAGTAATAAGTAAAAAAGCATACGAATCCTGCATGCGAGGGATTCGGGCGTTCGGCTATGTCGGTTCATGTCTTAGCTGAACGCGGAATTTACATACTTCCGCAAGGATGTGGAAGGCGCTGTGGCATAGGCGCGCGCGATCGGTTCTGTTTCAGCGTATGCGCGCGATGCCGCGCATAGCTTTCTTTATTGTGCCGCGATTGCGGATACGCGCGCGGATGCGCGTGTTGAAATCAAAAGGAGTTGGACATGAAAATAGACAATTCTATAGGAGCCTTGAACGTCAACAACCTCCGGATGAGATTTCTCGACACGAAGACGGCGGCGGAAAGGCTGTCTTCGGGGTTGAAAATCAACCGCGCCGCGGACGATCCGTCGGGTCTTGCGATAAGAGACGGCATGAACGCCAAAGCCAGATCGCTAGCGACCGCCATCGGCAACGTGGAAGAATCCATTAGGATGACTCGCATAATGGACTCTTCCTTGGGAGAGATAAGCGACATCCTAGTCCAGTTGAAGAGTTTGGCGGTTAGGGCCGCTAACGAAGCGGTTTTGCGGGACGACTGTTCCGACCGCACCAAGCTCAACAATGAAGCCAGAGCGCTCGTAAAGGAAATCGACCAGATAGCTTATTCCACGCTATACAACACAAAAAAAATACTGCAGGGAGACATTGTAGAGGACATAACAGCCGACGGGGCGACATTGCAGACGGTTGTCGGCACAGGCACGGCGCACAGCGCGAGTTGGGCGGCGAACAATCAGATTTTTTACATTGACGAGGTAGGCTCGGACGCGACGCGTCCCGGAGGGGCAGGCACGACGGACAGGGCGTTTATTCAGACGATAGATCCTGCGACTAACACCGCTCTTGGCGCGCCCTCCCAATTCACTCACGACCCGTATGTGCTGGTCGATCCCGACGGCGACGGATACTACGATGTCGGTCCGGTCGGAGTTATCAACGACGTATTAAACTTTGTCGGAGCTTCGGCTCCCAACCAGATCGACGCGGACGGCGACGGATGGGTCGTCGGAATAGACAACAACGACGCGGACGCCACAGAAGTCGGCGCGTCGCTCAGCGCGGCGCTTCCAATATACACCATCGCTTCTACAGGTTTCGTCGATTCCACGGACCCGTCGATCGTGTCTCAGACCAACACCCGAACAAGAACATTCACGGGCGGAGCCACGCTGCTTCAAGACCTCACCGTGACTGTGACGGCGGGAATGAATTATACCGTTCAAGTCAGGGATTCCGGGACGAGCGCGTGGGTATCGGTTTTTTCGGGAGTTAGCGTCGGCGGGCCGGCGACTCACGCCGTCGGCGGCGCGACCACATACAACGCCGTCCGAGTCGTTCTCGACGAGCCTGTGAATTTTTCAACCGCCATAACTATAAATAGCGTCAACGCGCCCGGCCCGGTCCCGGTCGCTCTCAGCGGCGTGGTGAACAGTTTCGTGGACATCGGCCCGGCGAACACCAATGTCAGAACTTTCACGATGAACACTTCGGCGGGCGCGGTTTCTCGCAATCTCGACAGAATCACCATTTCCGTAAAAAGCGGCCACCAGTACAGAATACAATGGTCGGATGACGGGGTTTCTTGGGGCAATTTGACAAGCAGCACCGGGACAGGCGGCCTTCAGACTTTCAGCTACACCACGGACACGAATTTCGACCTAAACTCGAATGGAACAGCTTACATCCGCGTCATAATGAGGTCGGGCGAAGACGCTTCGACCGCGATATTGACTAACCCGACTGTGATGAACCGCAGAGACAGGGACGGAGACGGATTCCCGGATGTCATCGAGGTGACCGCAGGCTCCAACTCTAATGCTGTGGGAAGCATACCCGCATGGTCGCTTTCGGGAGACCCGGACTTGGACGCGGACGGATTCCTCGACCACGCAAGCTACGACTTGATTTACAACAATGCATATCTGGCGTCGAATAATCCCTTCGGAGCGAATTGGGACGGCTCAGGCGCGCGACTCGGCAATCCTCTGAATTCGGCATACGGACAGTATCCGGGCGCGCTGAACACCATCGACCCGACCGAAGTCCCATCCAATACCGACACGGACGGCGACACGATTCCCGACCCGCTGGACCCGATACCCGGAACGGCGGAATGGCTCACATGGAACGACTACGGGGCGGCGTACAAGGGCGGGGATATGTGGTTTATCTCAAACCGCTCAACGCCTAATCAAAACATAAGAGATATATATACATTAAACGGGACGACATATTCACTAGCGAGCGATTCTCTTACGAACGACGCCTCGGACATAGCGATGTCTAACGGCGGGGACATGGTGGCGTGGATAGAAAACGGCAACATCTATTACGCCAACTCCTCTTCGTCCTGCACGGGCGCTACCGGCGCGATGACGGTCAACCAACTGACTTTCGGCGGGAACAACTACAACAACCCGTCGTGGAAGTATGACAACTCTCAACTTGTCGTTGACGACGGCGGGAGTCTGGTTATCATCGATTTCGCCACAGGAGCGGTCTCTGCGGACAGTCCCGGCGTGGCGGGGACGAATCCGGACTGGTCTTCCGACGGCGACAATATCGTTTATGAAAGCGGCGGGGCCATCAAGGTTTACAACCTTGTCATGGAGCAGGAATTCGATCTGGGAGTGTCAGGAACGAATCCCACATGGTCTCCGGACGGCAGCAAAATTCTCTTCGAATCAGGCGGCAGCGTCATGGTGGTGGACGTGACGATAACCAAGCGTCCTTCGGACGTGCAGGCAAACTCGGAAAACATTGATTCGCACAAGTTCGACTTCTCGATGCCGGACGCGCGAGCGTACAACCTCGGCGTAAACTCGTTGAACATACAGTCGCAGGCGGGCGCTCTGAACGGCATGGACCAAGCGGACGCCGCAATCGAGATTCTCAATGGAATGAGGGCGAGTGTCGGACAGATGGAGAGCGTGATGGGGTATCTGCTGGACGACCTCCGAATGGAATACATCAACGTGGTGGCGGCAAGGTCTAATATCGAAGACGCGGACTTCGCTCGCGTCGCGGTCGATATGGCAAGATCAAAGATACTTACTGACTCGGCGCTGGCGGTGTCTTCCCAGATGGACTCGGTGAGGAGGGGGGCGCTAGACCTTCTCAGTCAGCACGGCATAAATCCCGGCATGAAAACCATGGAAGAACTAGCCGCTGTCTGAATTATTGATATTTCGCAGTCTCGCATGATTCGGTCTCTTGAGCGACGCCGCATATCTGTTTATAAATTGAATTCCTCAATACCGATGCTATAATGTAACCTGCCGTTATTTCGGCGGGCGCGGCTGAGCGTCGCATTTATTTTGATTAGAGGATGGTTTTTTATAAATATGGTGTTCGGATTATTCAAAAAGATGTTTGATGAAAACGCGAAAGTGATCGCGCGTTTGCAAAAAATCGTCGATCAGGTAAATTCTTTTTCAGACGAAATGGAGTCTCTTGACGATTCGGCGCTCCGAGCAAAAACGGAGGAGTTCAAGGACAGGCTTGCGAACGGCGAGACTCTGGATGATATCCTTCCGGAGGCTTTTGCGGTTTGCAGGGAAGCCGACGATAGGAGATGTTATCCCGGCGGACAGTGGACGGTTTTTTATTGGGAACCTGAAGAGATCAAGGAAAAGATAAAAGACGCCGAGTTGGCCGACAATATCAGGGCTGTCAAAAAAAGGATGTCGGAAGGCGAAAAAGCCGAGGACATAATGCTCCCGGCGGAGTTTTACAAAAAGCTCCGCGCTCTGGACGTGAAGGGTTTGAGGATGCGCCCGTTCGACGTTCAGGTGATGGGCGGCGTCGTCCATCACGAAGGCAATATTTCCGAGATGAAGACAGGCGAAGGAAAAACGCTTGTCGCCACTATGCCGGTTTATCTGAACGCGCTTACAGGCGAAGGCGTTCATGTTGTGACCGTAAACGACTATCTGGCGAAGCGCGACGCGGGATGGATGGAGCCGGTATACAGGGCGTTAGGGTTGAGCGTCGGAGTGGTTCAGCATTCGCTCGACCCCGCCCAGCGGCGGGTCGCCTACGGTTGCGATATCACTTACGGAACGAACAACGAGTTCGGATTCGACTATCTCAGGGACAACATGGCGATGCGGCGCGAGTATATGGTGCAGCGAGGACACAACTTCGCCATAGTGGACGAAGTTGACAACATCCTGATCGACGAAGCAAGAACGCCGCTCATCATTTCCGGGCCGGTGGATCAGGACATCAGCATATACTACAAGGTTAACAGCGTGATGCGCCGCGCGGTGCAGAAACAGGAGTATTTCGAGTTCGACGAAAAGGAACACACATCCAACCTCACTGAAGCGGGGCAGGATTTTGTCGCGCGCGCGATGGGCATCCCCGATCTGTTTCAGCTTGAGGACACTTTCGATTTCGAAACGGGCAAGCAGAAGAACATCGATAAGAGAGAGAAAAGTCAGGAGATAGTCGGCATAGTTCAAAGCTCGCTCAAGGCGTACCTGCTTTTTAAAAAAGACAAGGATTACATCGTCAAAGACGGTCAAGTGATAATCGTGGACGAGTTCACTGGCCGCCTGATGCATGGTCGCCGGTACAGCGAGGGACTCCATCAGGCTATCGAGGCGAAGGAGTCCACCGAAGGAGCAAAGATACAGTCCGAGAGCCAGACCATCGCTTCCATCACGTTCCAGAACTACTTTCGACTTTACAAGAAACTCGCCGGAATGACGGGCACGGCCAAGACGGAAGAGTCCGAATTTTCAAAGATATACGGCCTCGACGTGGTGGTTGTGCCGACCAATAGGGAAATGGTGAGAATCGACCACGCCGATGTGGTTTACCGCAATGAAGAAGCGAAGTTCAAGGCGATAGTCGAGGACGTCGCGGAATGCCACAAACGCGGGCAGCCTGTTCTGGTCGGCACGGTCTCTGTCGAGAAGTCGGAGCGGCTCAGCCGCCAGTTCCTCAAGCGGGGCATTCCGCACAGCGTGCTCAACGCGAAGCATCACGAGCGGGAGGCGGAAATAGTGGCCAACGCGGGGCGGCGCGGGCAGGTGACAATCGCCACCAACATGGCCGGACGCGGCACGGACATTAAACTGGGCGACGAGGTTCCCAGCCTCGGCGGGTTGTACATCATAGGCAGCGAGCGACACGAGGCCCGCAGAATCGACAATCAGTTGAGAGGCCGCTCCGGCCGCCAAGGCGACCCCGGCGCGTCCAGATTCTATATGTCTCTGGAAGACGACCTGATGCGGCTCTTCGGCTCGGACAGGGTCAAGGGCCTTATCGACAGGGTGGGGTTCGACGACTCGGAGCCTCTGGAGCATCCTTGGCTCTCCAGAGCCATAGAGGGCGCGCAGAAAAAAATCGAGTCAATGCACTTTGAAACCAGAAAACACGTGCTCGAATACGACGACGTGATGAACAAGCAGCGCGAGACCGTGTACGAGATGCGGCGCGCGGTGCTTTTCGGCAGTGACGACGAAATCAGAGAGAAATCCGCGATGTTCCTTGAGGGCCACATCGACTCCTTGATAAAAAAGCATTGCAACCCCGACGTCGAGAGCAAAGACTGGGATATAAAAGCGCTGCTTTACGATCTCGCCGTAACCAGCTATCCGTACTACGAAATCAGGATTAGGCCTTCCGATCTTGCCGGCAAGAAATCGGAAGAAATACGCGACATCGCCGTTGAAATGTTCATGGGATTCTATTCCGACAAGGAAAAGAACATGGGCGGGGACGCGATGCGCGAACTGGAGCGCATCGTCATATTGGTGACGATTGACAACAGATGGAAAGATCACCTGTATCAGATGGACAGGCTTAAGGAAGGGATAGGTCTCAGGGCCTACGGACAGGTCAACCCGATAGTGGCCTACCAGAAAGAGGCTTTTGAGCTTTTCGACGAATTCAAGGACGACATCAGGAGAACCGTCGCGAGAGGGGTTCTGACGGGAATGTTGAAGTCCCAGCGCCGGCGGCCTGTGAACCTTGCGATGGTCAGGCAGGAGGCCGCGGCGCAGAGCGAACAAGCCGCCGCTTCCTCGTCCGGCGGCGACGCTTCCGGTCAAAATAAAGCTTCGACGGCAGGCGACAATAAACCTCGCCCCGCAGCGCAACCCCCTATGGGGAAAAAGAAAAAGAACAAGAACAAGCTAGGCGTGAACGACCCTTGCCCTTGCGGCAGCGGCAAAAAATACAAATATTGTTGCATGGACAACTAATGGAGACTATCAATGGCTGATCCGCAATTAAAAGAAAGCCTCAATCAGCTCCGCGTCAAAGTGGAGTCGATGAGGAGGTATCTTTGACGTCGATAACCTTGCAAAAGACGTCGAAAGACTAGAAAAGGAAATGTCCGCCGAGGGCTTCTGGTCCGACCCGGAAAAAGCTCAGGTTTTAAACGAGGAGCGGTCCCGAAAGAAGTCGAAAATCGACCGGTGGAGCAAAATCAACGGCATGGTCGAGGACGCCGCCGGGATGGTGGAGTTGGCGGACGAGGAGAACGACGAACAGGCCCTCTCGGAAGTGACCGCAGAAATCGTTCAGATCGAGAGCGAAGTGAAAGCTTACGAGCTTGAGACGCTTCTCTCAGGCGAATACGACGACTGCAACGCGATATTCTCCATCCACGCGGGCGCGGGCGGCACCGAGGCTCAGGACTGGTGCGAAATGCTGCTACGCATGTACACCCGCTGGTTCGAGCGAAAAAAGTTCAACGTCGATTTCATCGATGAGCTTCCCGGCGAAGAGGCGGGTCTCAAGAGCGTCGTCCTCGAAGTCAAAGGAACAAACGTATACGGCCTTCTGCGCGCCGAGCGCGGCATCCACAGGCTCGTCCGCATTTCTCCCTTCGACGCAAACAGCAGAAGGCACACCTCTTTCAGCGCCGTGGATATCATTCCGATGATTGAGAAAGACATTGAAATCGATATCAAGGACGATGAAATCAGGATAGACACGTACAGGGCGAGCGGGGCGGGCGGCCAGCACGTCAATAAGACAAGCTCCGCAATCAGAATAACCCATATACCCACCAACATCGTAGTCCAATGCCAGAACGAGCGGTCGCAACATAAAAACAAAGAACACGCAATGCGCATTCTTAAATCGCGGCTGTTCGAGTACGAGCGCAGAAGGCAAAAAGAAAGGATGAACGAGATAAAGGGCGAGTTGAAAGACATCGCGTGGGGCAGTCAGATACGCAGCTACGTCTTCCAGCCTTACACTATGGTCAAGGACCTTCGAACCCGCCACGAAACAGGAAATATCATGGCTATGATGGGCGGAGAGCTTCTTGATGATTTTATCTGGTCTTACTTGAAACATGAAGCAGCAGGAGGCGTTCCCGCGCCTGTCGCTCCGGACGACGACGAGTGAACTCTGTCGCGCGCCGGACTTTTTCGCGCCTCGGCATAATACCTATCCGTTCTGATATTTCGGGCAGGCCGGTCACGGGCAAATGGGGCATTTGTCAGCGCCGGGGGGTTTGGGTTTGCCGCAGCGCGAGCACAACTTTTTAAGCGCCGCTCCGCAGTGCGGGCAGAACGTGAAATCCCTTGTCAGCCGCTGCATGCAAGACGGGCAGTTTTCAGCGCGGTGAAGCGCCGCGTTAAGCTCTTCCACTATCGCTTCGGCTTCGGGCTTGCCGCAGTTCTGAAACTCTACCGAGATGTCTTCCTCTTCGCTCATCTCATTCCTGAAATTGATTGAAATATTGCATCCGTAGAGAAAGTGTTTGTGCGACGCTCCGGTAACCAGCCTGCGTGGATACGCTTTAAAGCCCGACTTGTCTTTGAGATATCGTCCTTTTACTGAAATTATTCTGGTGTCGGTTAATAATAGGTAGTTCCTGTCTTGCGGGAGAACGGCTTTCTGTTCTTCATTTTGTGTTCCTCCGTAAGGAATCGCGAACAGCAGAGGCTCGCCGGGAGCCAGCAGTCCGGCCAGCGTTTTCAAAACGTATTCTTTTATTTTAATCACAGGCTCCAGAAGAATCGCCTCCGGAATTCTCCACATTATATTTCTGATTTGCATTTTTATTATACCCGAAAAGTCGGGCGGTCGAATCCGAAACAAAAAAAGACCGTAAATCGGTCTGATTGCCGATGGGAAAAGAATTGCGCTCGCAGGGCGCTGGCGCCTGATTGCCGTAAATCAATCGAAAGGCAGAACATCTTTTTGGAGCGCGAGCATCTCGTCGAACATTTTCTTGCAAGAGGAGCGGTCGGGCGGGGAAAGCGGGTCCTCAACAAGCGCTTCAAAGGCTGGTCCGGGGTCTTTTGTGAGAACGGATTCAACGACTTTGTCATGAATGTCATATTGAAGCCGCATGTGGTTCAGCAATTCTTCCGGCAGGGCAGGGGCGGTTTTGGGGACTATCTTGCCGTTCACCGCTCTTGCCGGAGTTTCGACTATTGCCCATTCGGGTAGGCCGAGTATCTGTCCGCTCGCGTTAGCCATATTGACGGCTCCGAATTCCGCGTTCGAACCTGTCTCCACAGCCTCGACAACATCAATGCCGCCCTCAATATTTCGGGGCATCATCCTGAGAGGCAGCCGCAGCCGGCCTTGTGCGTATAGTTCCGTCAGCTTCACTCTCATCTTGCATTCAGTCTCTGAAAATTTGTGATATGGAAACAGTTTGGAATTCGACCTTGTGTTTTCGCCTTCATAAGGAAGGTATTCGCCGATGTGGCTGTCTGAGCTTGCCGGATACATGCCGTATTTCCTGAACATTCTCCGCACAAGTTTTCCGTGCGCGAAAGGGAATATCTTCGAGTGAAGCGTCAACATTGGAAACAAGTCATCCCCGGTTTGCGCGTTTTTCAGTTCATAAATCCAAGTGAAGTGGTTCATCCCGGCGGCTTTTGCGGCGATTTTATTCCTTGGAATCATCAGATATGATGAAATACGGAGCATGCACAGATTAAACTCAGGGCACATCCCGATAGACTTGATCTTCGTCGCTCTGTTTATAGCCAGATTGACGCGGCTGAGGGGGTTGGTGACATTTATCAGAAGGGCTTCCGGAGCGTGTTTCTCTATAAGACCGCAAATTTTCAGGACGAGATGGATGGTTCTCAGGGAATGGAACAGGCCGCCGGGGCCGCCGTTCTCCGCCATGTCCTGAGCCGAACCATATTTGCGCGGGATAGCGTAGTCTTCTTTCCAGCGTTCCCAGCGGCCCGCTTCAACGGACATCGCTATATAATCCGCGCCTTCGATCCCTTTTGCCGTGTCTGTTTCGCTTTTGACGGTCAGCGGGCGTCCCAGTTCTTTGTTCATCCTCTCCGCCGCCGCGCGGGCCACTTCGAGTCTTTCTCCATTGATGTCCACAAGAACGAGGGTCGAGCCGCGCAAACCTTCCGCCAGAGCCGTCTCCAACGACATCACCGGACCGAAGGAAGCTCCTCCGGCCCCTACAAGGACTATCTTTGGTCCGTTTTTGCCCATATCAGGCTCCTTTTTGAGGCTAGAAGAGGCTGTTGAAAAAAGAGCAAGAATTAGTGGGTGGCATGCATAAACTTGTAGATACATGTTGGCTTTGACGCGAATACAACACGCGCAAAACACAGTTTGTGCGTGCCACCCGGAATAAATTCTGTTTTTCAACAGACTCTGGCAGGTGGAATAATATCACATTATCGCGTCCGCTGCGAATCGTCATTAACCGAATTCTCATTGTCAATTAGAGCTTTTTTGTAAAAACCCGGGATTTAGGCTTCATAAATCTTTTCGGGGATAAAAAAAAGCCACCGGTTTCGGGTGGCTCTTTTTAGGAGGAGTTGCTGTGGCTAGCAGCAACCATGTCATCTGGTTTATTTATCGTCGCTTTTTCAGATTACTTAATAGCTCCACAAAAATAATTTTTCGACGCTTCAGGCGTAAACATCCACGACGTTCTGCGGTGTATTGGCCAGATTAGCAAGGGGCGTGGTCTGAGCCACGGCGGCCTGTTTGACAACTTCGAACAGATTCAACAGGGCAATGTTCTGGGCTCTCTGAGAGTTAACCACGATGCTGGAGGCATAATCATAACTTCCCATTGATACTGACGACATTTCTCATACCTCCCTCTTAAAAAATTTATCACTTCTTCCCCTCCGTGGTCAGACAGTGAATTTTTTTCTATCGACCTCCGTGTCAATATATATATCGGCTTATCTGGAAAAATCTTGAGCTGACATAACAAGATTTTCCACAGAGCGGGAACGCTTGACACTGGTCGGCGTTATCCACAACAATAGGGTCGCGGGAAAGAGGAGATGGAGCCGCGCGCGGAGACCGGATGATTTTCGACCTTCATATCCACACGATTGTCGCTTCGACATGTAGCAGCATAGACCCTGTAGAGTGCGTGGAAGCGGCCATAGCGCGCGGGCTGGACGGGATTTGCGTCACCGAACACGATAGTTTGGAGGGCGGGCGCGCGCTAAAGCAGATAGCCGCCGACTATCCGCGCCTTATTGTTCTGGAAGGCATGGAAGTGTCCAGCAGGGAGGGCCATCTGCTCGTGTACGGGTTCGACAGGGAGATCAAAGGCTCTCCTCACGCAAGGGACGTTATTGACGCCGTCAGCTCGGCTGGTGGAATCGTCATCCCGGCCCATCCGTGGCGCGCGCCTTTCGGGTGGTATTCCGGCTCTCTCGAAAAACCTTTGGAAGACACCGATTTTCCGGAACTTTTCAGCATCATTGAGAAATACAACGGGCTTTCTTCCCCCGAACAGAACAGATGCGCGGACGAATACTGCGCGAAGACGTCGGCGCTCGGCGCCGGCGGCAGCGACGCGCATGTCGCCTCCGACATCGGCTGTTGCGTGACCGTATTCGAGGATGAAATAACCGACGAACGCTCTCTTGTGGAAGCCCTGCTGTCCGGCAGGTTCCGCGCGGAGATGCGCGACTCCTACCATAAACTCTGGAGCGTGTAATATGGAAGAGAATATCGTAAGCGTGCAGAAAGTGATCCCCAGCGCGGTCAACTGCTTGGCTTTGTTCCCTAAGCTGGCGAAGTTGACGCTCGGCCTTTTCAGAGACGCCCGGATTCCCCGCTACCTTAAGATACTCACCGCCGGAGCTATCCTCTATGTCGCTTTGCCTCTGGATTTCTTGCCTGATTTCGTGCCGACTGCAGGATTGCTGGATGATCTTATTGTGATTCTTTTAATCCTGACACAGTATATGCGCTCGGCCCCGGCGGATGTTTTTCAGGAGCACTGGGACGCGCAATTCGGCGATGAATTCGATATTAAAGGCGAACTCGAAGCGGCTCTGAAGGAACTTGAGCCGCAGGTCGGCGAAAGATTTTCTTGGCTCAAGGGGCTTGCGTCGCGACTCATTGCAAAAATCGGCGAGTTCAACGCGCGCCGCTCGGATGAGGATTCCGATCAGGATTCCGCCACTCCGGCGGTTGAGCTGCCTGAGTCTGTTTAAGCGTCGTCGCCCCGCGCGTTTCTAGAGTCAATTTGTATGTCTCCTATACATATCTTTTTTTCGTTCTCTCACAAGCCGTATTTTCTGAGATAGGCAGGATATATTCACCATTTAAAATCTGTTTTCAGCTTGATTCCAACTCATTTTTCGTGTTTCATCGCGCAAAGCCCTCTTTAAGAGATCGCAGTATAAGAATTTGTTTTGAATTCATTTTATTTTCAGATTGAATGAGCGCGTTCCGTCTCGTATACTCAAAAGCGGGTATATTGAAAGAGCCAGTTGTTCGAGACGCGGCGGAGATCGTTTCGATGAAATGTTCGAAATGCGGTGAAAACAAAGCCGATTATTTTCTGTCTTGGGGAAGACAGGAAAGCCCGCGGGTGGGTTTCTGCTCCGAGTGCGCGGAATCAGTGGGGATGTTGGCCGCGCTCAGGCGCGTCGAGTCCCAGATAAGGGGCCTCGGCGGCGCGGGCGACGACTCGCAGACCCTCTCCTGCTACGATCTGCCGGTCGAGTTCGCGGATAGTTGCGGGGCTTGCGGAACAAAACTGCGGGAGTTTGAACGCGGGTTCAGGCTCGGATGCCCGGAATGCGCTTCCGTGTTCGGCTCAATGCTTACCGGCTATCTTTCCATGCTGGGTTGCTCATGCGCCGACGGCGTTTCGTTTTACAGGGGGCCTTCTCCGACCGCTTTCTCTGAACGCTCGAAACTTCTCAAACTTAAAAACCGGATAGAAGAAGAAATCAGGACAGAAGACTACGCATCCGCCGGAAGGCACAAAGAAGCGTTGCTAGAGTTGGAAAAGAAAGTGGAATGCCGCGCGAAATCCCGGATTGAAACTTCAAAAAAGGCCGCGCAAGGATTCCCGGCGGCGTTGAGCGTCGGCGCTTCCGTCGAGTCTATGATTAACTCAGGCGGCGGCTGCGCAGCGTCAGGCAATGACACGGGCATAATATGGAGCCGCGTTGAACTGAGACGCAATTTTTCCGGTTTTAATTTCCCCGGCAGGCTTTCTCCCTCAAGGCGCGAGCTTGTAGAACTCCTCGCTGTTTCCCTTCTGCCAAAGGGTTTTATTGCGTCTTCTTCAAGAATAGAAATGAAGCCGCTGTCCACAATCGAAAGGCTTGCCCTCGGAGAGCGTTTCTTCATGCGGCGGCCTGAAGCCCGATCTTCGGCTGTAATCAACCGCGACGGCTCCATGTCGGCGCTGATAAACGATATTGATCATCTCTCGGCGAGCGCGTTCCAGTCCGGCCCGGACGGCGCGGACGTCCCTGCGCTGATGAAAAAGGCTCTGAAGGCGGTCGAGGGAATTGATAAGAACGCTGAACCTGCGTTCTCTCCGAGGTTCGGATATTTGGCGTCCTCCCCGAAATATATCGGTTCGGGAGCTTCGGCTTCCATTTTGTTGCACCTGCCGTATAGTTTCTTGAGCGGCGACACTTTTTTCTGGCCGGACAGGGCGGAGCGCTATTCAGTGAAAGTGGAGCCTTTCAGAGGCGTCAATCTAGAACATCACGGTTTCTATCTGGTATCCGCGCTAGTCGGCTTCGGACAGACCGCCGAAGAGATCGCCGTTTCGACAGGCGATTTCGCCATGCGCCTGATCAATCGGGAAGCCGAACTGCGCGGCGCATTCTCGTCCGACGACGAAAACAGGATGAATCGGGCGCTGCCGCGCGTCATACACAACGCCCAACGCTCACACAGGCTCTCATATCAGGACGCTCTCAGGTTTGTTTCGATTTTTTCCGTCGCTCTGGACAGGGGCTTGATTGAGATGCCCGCGTTCGCTGTTTCCGATGTTCTGCCCGCCATGTCGTCTGCGGGAATAATGCTCGCTGACGGAAAAACGAGCAGCATAAATGAATGCGAAGCCCGACGCGCGAACCTTTTCGCGGAAATTGTTGGAGCGTGGTTGTTTTCGAAGAAGTCCAAAGGCTCTCGCGCGGTGGTTGCAGGGAGGACGCGTTCCCGCGAATGAGAACTCTGATTCTTCTCATGGGCGGAAAAAGCTCCCGGATGGGCGCGGATAAGACCCGCTTGGAGCTTAACGGACGTCCGATTATCGACGGAATAATAGACGAGTTGTCGCCGCATTTCCCGGAAATCATACTCTCTACAAACGAGCCTGAACGCTACTCGCGGCTGGGGTTGCCATCTGTTGTCGATGAAATCCCCGGAAGGGGGCCTGCGGGCGGTCTGCTTTCCGTAATGAACGCTTTTCCACGCGACAGGTACCAAGTAGCTCCTTGCGACACTCCTTTTATAGACGGCTTCTGTCTCGCGCGCGCTTTCGACATGTCCGAAGGCTCGGACGCGGGTATTCTGTCATCTCCAGACGGTTTTCAGCCTCTTTTGTCTTCTTACTCTTTCGCGGCTCGCGACGCGTTCGAGCGCTGCGTCAATCGCGGCGTCTTCAAGATTATGGCGTGTCTGGACGGCCTCAATGTCCGCAAAATAACTGTCGCCGAACTCGGCCTTGATGATGACTCATGGCGCAGGTTCTTCTTCAACGTGAACAGCCCGGAAGACCTCGAACTAGCCAAGGCTATGGCGTCAAGCGGCGGTCCTGCTTCAGCCCGCATCGATGGGAAATGAGGGGCTACAACAGCAAAGCAATAAATATTAAAGAAAGGAAAGTCTTTTTTGACCTCTTGTCGCGAGGGCGCTATATTGATTGCATAGTCCGGCGCGCGCGCCGCTCGCTTCGTTGCAAAAGCGGCTCCGGCTAATATCAGGTCAGGATATACACCCAATGAACACTCTTTACCATCTGTCCATCGTTAAAACAGCTTTCAGAGACCATCTCTCTCCGGCGGCCATCGACATTATTGCCAGATATAATTTCAACACCGACTTTTACGGCGTCATCGGATGGAAGGCTCTCAACTGGAAGGTCTTCCCTCTCTATCCTTTCGCTCGCAGATGGTATAAGGAACTCGATCATTTCGACCATTGGCAGGAGTCTGAAAAGATAATTGAAAACTGGCGAATGCATCGCGACCGCATCATGGAAATTGCGGACGACAAGAAATACCCGATTGGCAAGCTTGAGGCGATGTACAGGATTCTCGGCAGGTCGTCTCACGCGATTTCCGATCTAACAAGCCACACCAACTTCGCGCCCATGCTGTTCGAGTATTACTCTGAGGACGAAGAAGCGAAATCAAAACTGCTTGAATCGGGCATGACCGCCGCGGAATATATTCCGGAGAACGCGCCCACATTCGGACATGTCATGAACCTGCCCGCATATTCGCGGTTCAGAGAAAAATATCTGCCCAAGCTTTTCGCGTTCATCTCCGTGCCGGACGAAGGCCCGCGAAGCCACAGCGCCTGCGGCATGGACAGCCCCAACGAGCCGAGAACGTACGGCGACGCTTATCCGGGCATCTTTAAATCAGTTTACCGCATCTCCGAAAGAGATGTCAGCAATATAGTCAGAGAGCTTTTCGACAAACTCAAGAAAGAGAATCCCGCCAAGTTCCAAGCCCTAACCGAAGACAGGCGGGACATACAAATCGGACCCGACGGCGGACCGCGCGAACGCCGCGCCCGCTTCTGGGCGCAGAAAGTCGGCGGCTGGGATTAAGCTTTTCCGTTTTTTGTTCCGCCTCTCCATATATATGACATCCTGTCTGGAAATAATTGAAAAGCGCGACAGCGACGGTCGAGAACTTGCAAAGCTGCTCGCGTCTGCTTTCTCGGAAAAATACAAAGCGATGTGCGATGACATCAGGACGGCAGAGGAGATACTCGCCGCTGAAATGGAATGGCGAGGCGCGGACTCCAATCTTTTCGTGGTGCTCATGGACGGACAGATAGCGGGAAGCGTCGAAGTCGTCGGACTGGATTTCGGGTGCGCTCCAAGCGAGGCCGTCGCCGAGAACTACCTTGACATGCTAGGAGCGGGCAGGGGGATGAGGGCGCTATACATGCTGTCCCTGCTCGGTCAGTCGCTCGAACGGGACGAGGCATGCGTCTCTCAACTCGCCGTTGCTCCTCGATACCAGCGTCGCGGCGTCGCGGCAGCCCTGTTGGCGCGC